>Ga0209006_10000108_pt1 | contig 88233 bp, 70 predicted proteins | sample JacPin_JW_Ref_O2_FD_188567 | JGI IMG/M metagenome (GOLD analysis project Ga0209006, IMG submission 188567) | Forest soil microbial communities from Algoma, Ontario, Canada - Jack Pine, Ontario site 1_JW_Ref_O2 (SPAdes) (version 2) | ecosystem: Environmental > Terrestrial > Soil > Boreal... | reverse complement strand
ATAAGGAGTGATGCTCCGATCCGCCAACCAGTGCAAGAACTCCCCGTTCCCGTAGGTCGTGTCGGCCGCTACCGATTCTGGCTCTCGTCCTTGCCATTGCGTGAAGCGAGTGAGCATGTCCTGCGCGGCCACCGTTTCCTGACTCATTCGTGCTGCCGTCGCTTGTACACCGACGATCACGCAACTGTGATTGTCGATCAGGTAGTTGTCGTAATACCCCAGCCGGGCCGGCGTGCCGCCCTTGGTCGCATAGGTGGAATCTGGATCCGTGGTCGACACTTGGTCTTGCTGATGCACCGGCTCTTCGGTGGGGTTCTGCTGCTCCAGTTCGACCAGGTACTGGCGCACGGTTTGGTTCACTTGCGCCGCTTCCGCTAACTGCTGGCGCGGAATGCGGCTCTCCTTCGCCGCATTCGCCTCTACGAAACTGCCATCGACCGACAGGTGCTTGCCCTGCACCAATCCCACTTCCACACACTGCCGCACGATCTGCTCAAACAGCTCCTCGAACAGCTTCGATTCCTGAAACCGTCCGTGCCGGTTTTTCGAGAACGTGGAGTGATGCGGAATCTCCTGATCGAAGCCCAGCCCGGTGAACCAGCGCCACGCCAGATGCATGCGCAGTTCCTCCACCAACTTCCGTTCGCTGGTGATTCCGTAGAGATAGCCGATCAGCAGAATGCGCAACAGTAGCTCGGGATCAATGGATGGACGGCCGGTATCGCTGTAGCTGTCCTTCAGCTTTTCGCGCACGAAAGCAAAGCTGATGTGTTTTTCGATGAGTCGCAGCAGGTGGGTTTCCGGAACCTGATCTTCCAGCCGGAAGTAGTAGAACAACGATTCAGAGCGGTCGTGTTGTCCCATCATGATCAGCAGGCCTCCGACGATCAGAATCCAACAGAGCATGGGCTGATACTTCCTTCTAGCATGCTTCTGCTGAATCTCATCCTGCTAATCGAAGTGACTTTTTCAACACCCACGGGATGTTACGCCAACTAGGGGCTCTCGACTCGTTTGTACTTCGTGGTTCGTGATGCACCTGACCCAAGGCTGCAGTTGGAGTCTCCTAAGGAACAATCCATAAAGTCCGTGTCTGACTTGATGGTAAGGGTTTTGTTGTCTGCAGAGAGTTCCCACCGCTCCTTAGTGTGGACACGGAGGGGCGAATGAGTTGGTTCCCGAAAGGTGTTTACAACTGATTCAACGATAAGATTCCTCCCTTTCAGTTGGGCTCTGCATTTGTCAGCCAGATTTCTATAGGCCCGGTCAGAGCTGCTCAGCGGACAATCACTGATTGTTGTCTTGCGCGGCTCAACCTTGATGATCTTGACCCTGTCCTCATTTTGAACCACTTCAAGAGTAGAATCGGCTTGCTTCCGAGATTTGTGGTTCTGTTCTTCAAGAGAATACTTACCAGAGTAGTCCATTTTGTCATCCGCGAGTCCCGCATTGACAGACGACCCAATAGCCAGCCCAATCCACGCAATCCAGCAGCCCGTGATCCAAAGTCGCTTCATTCTCGGCTTCCAGTTTTGTCGGAAGAATGATACGCCATCTCTGGCCGCTACGGGTTGGTTCTAACCCCTGGCTTTGACGGATCAGTAGATTGTTGAAACCAGGCCATTACAGTGCGCCGGGATAAACTGGCATGAAGCAGAGGATGAAAGTTCTTTACGGGAAAGGAGTAGCGATCCGCTCGGCCTCGAGTCTTGCGCGGGGTATCGCGAGGTACTCAGCGAAGCGTAGACAGAGGATAGGCGGGGTGGGTATTCAGCTCCGAAAACTGTAAACCCGGACGCCGACGCCCTTGTAATGTGCGGAAGGCAACATGGGCAGGCGCGATAGCGCGAGTTCCTGCCCAGTCCGGCGTAGTCGAAGACCCCAGACACGCCTAGAAACTTCATGCACGAGAACCGGGAGACCTCGGAGGCACCTGTGGTCCAACCAGACCGCAGATCGGCGGGCGAAGGCCAGAGCCACAAGGCCCGCGCGTACGTCTGCGAGGAGTCACACAGCGGCATACTACCTATGAACCATTCGAACAAAGACGGAACATCGCCGGCGGAGAGTGGGGAGGAAAGGCCGCTGATCAAGGAGAACGCTGGTCAACCTAACACGTAACCCACTCTATCCGCGCGACGGAGTCGAATTTGTCGCGGTGAGTACACTGGGGTCACACGACCCCTCACGCGATGAGAGTCTCGCCGCGGGGAACTGAAGAGTGTTCTCTCCACGTTTCTCTTCGGGCTGGGCAATCCAGACCCGCGACACTTCCCAGAAAGTTCACACCTGCGAGGCCGGCTGACTCTCTATGTAGATAACGCTCGATCTACTGATTGAGGCCGGCTCTCGGGAAAAAACGGAGACTCTCATGGCGACAGCAACGCAGCAACACTCACAAGCGATACGGCGGCAGCGCCCGCGATTTTCTTTAACCGGGCGCGAGCTCCAAACGCGAAGGTGTTTCCGGGATGGGACAAGACAGGATTCTTCGATTTATGGAGCGACTTAAGATGAGTGCCGGCTTCGGGCCGTGATAAGTCCTGGTCAAGAGGCTTGGCCTGATATACTCGCTCGTCAGGCGAGCTTTGGCGTCAGCCTTTCTTTCGGCTGTTCTGTGTTTGCCTGCGCCGAATACCGAGCCAACGCAACAGTTGCCCGCGAGCCCTGGTAATTCGTCCGAGGACGCGGACGTGGCGAACTCCGCCTGCTGGGCGAATCAAGACTCCGACTAAGGTGGTTCACGTAAAGCTGGGCATCTCCAAAGGCCTGCTCATTCACAAAGTGAACCCGTCTTATCCCCAAGCCGCTCGAGACGCACACATTGAAGGTACCGTTGTGCTGTGTGCTTCCATCTCAAAAGAAGAGCGGATAGAGAATCTCACAGCCGCCTCGGGGCCGTCCGAACCGATTCCTTCCTCCATCAAGGCCGTGAAGAAATGGCGCTACAAACCATACCTCTTGAAGGGCGAACCAGTGGCGATTCATACAGAAATCCGCGTTAACTACACTCTCGCACGCCAAACGCACCGTTGGCGGGTTCGGGCGGTCGTGAGCAGAATGGGACTCAGAGTGAAGCCTGGCGGCGGAAACCTAGGAGAGAAGGCCACGAATGACAACCTCATCCACCAGAAAACATGCAGGACCGACGCCGGCGAGCGACCAGCCTGCTATTCCGGAGCCTTCGTACGCGGAGCGTGCGCGTACCTTGATGCACTTGGCGCGCGTAGGGAGCCTCTCGACACTCTCGCGGAAACAGGCAGGATTCCCGTTCGGATCGGTCATGCCGTATGGCTTGGGCGCTCAGGGCCATCCAATCTTCCTAATCAGCACGATGGCAATGCATACGCAGAACTTGAAGGCAGACGCCCGCGCCAGCTTACTCGTGACCCAGGATGACACCGACGGCGAACCGCTCGGCGCATCGCGGGTCACGCTGGTGGGAAATGCTCTTCCGGTACCGAACACCGAGTTGGCCGAAGTGCGGAAGCTGTACCTGGAGCGTCACGCCAACAGCAAATATTGGGTAGATTTTGAAGACTTTTCTTTTTACCGCATGGACGTCGTTGATGTTTATTACGTGGGAGGCTTCGGGGTGATGGGATGGGTATCCGCATCCGATTATGAGCGCAACCAACCCGACCCTCTTGCGGACTCCATGGCCGAAATCATCCAGCACATGAACGCCGACCACCGGGATGCGCTCGTCCTGCTTGCTCGGGAATTTGGTGGGGTTGAGTCGCAGGAAGCGACGATGACGGGGGTCGATCGCTTGGGGTTTCATGTGCGCTTGAAGACTCCCGATGGCATGCGTGGCGCCCGGATCGCATTTCTACGGGAGGTGAGGACTTCGGTACAGACTCGGGAGGTGTTGGTCGAGATGGTGCAACAAGCGCGTCAACGGCCTTCTACGTGACAGGCGGGCGTTCCAATTTGTTCTACCTCGTAACACCGGGAGCGGAGCTGTGATCCACAGTGCCGAGCCTCGGTTGCCGGACGGACACGACCTCAGTTCCTACTGGCGGAGACTGCTATCATGCCAGCCCACCTATAAACTTGTTTTCTCAGGGGGACCCGAATGTCGGCTACTCGACGAGAAGTGCTTTTTCTGCTCTCGGGATTCGTCTCGAGCGCGCTTGCATTAGAGGGTTTGCCGAACCAGGATAATTCCATTCCCTCGACTACGTACCCGTTCAGCGAACTGCCAATGAAAATTGTAAACGGCGCGGCGATCCGCACGGTTCTGAAGGGCAAACTGGCCACAGCCGAGTCGTTGGAAGTACACGAAACCACATTACCGCCGGGTGGGATGCCGCATGCCGCACATCACCACGTGCACAGCGAAATGTGGCTCATTCGGGAAGGAACGGTACAGCTCACGATCAATGGCACAAGTCGTGTTATGGGGCCGGGCTCGGTAGGATTTGTTCATTCCAACGACGAGCACGAGATCAAGAATGTCGGCACGACGCCGGCCACATATTTTGTCGTGGCTGTGGGACCGGGGGCGGATGCCCAATAGTCGGCCGAGTCACGGAGGTGTTAATCGTCTCTCAGGATTACGCATGTGTTGAAGCACAATGACACATCGGAAAGCGGCTTTTGCACCGTCAGCATGAAAATCTAGCGCTGTAGGTCGTGTAAGGATCTCCAGCGGTGGGCCGCCGCTTAAGCCGTTACGCTGTAGACCTGAAAGTGTAGATTTCGGGACAGAGGCCGCTCCCAAACCAGGCACAACAAGAGGTGTGTTTTCAGCACTGCTTGAGACGGCTGGAATCAGGGATTCTGGCATACTCGTGAAGGGTGGCTACAGACTTCCAAGATTCCGACTTCTGAAGAGTCAGCCAGATTTAATTTTGTCCGATTACAGACTTGTGGCGGCATGACTTCCAGGGTTAAGCCCGTTATCCGCTCACAACCATTCAAAAGGCCACACTCTTTAACGAATTGGAGATTGAAGCTTTCTCGCTCTATTGAGCAGAAGGGTCTGAACTCAGTGCCAGCCTCGAAGGCGGTGGACGAGAATAGAGGCACAGTAATCCAACTCCTCGTTGCTTCGGTGCTCCGCGAGAAAGCGGAATATATCTGCAGTCAAGCCATGGTAGATTGATCGTCAGACGACGTGCAACGTGCTGTTCGATGAAGCATCCCATTGTGTCCGGAGGGCCGGCATGAGGACTTTAATTCAGGATCTTACCTACGGATTTCGCCAGTTGCGCAAGACGCCTGGTTTCACCGTCACCGTCATTCTCACCCTGGCTCTCGGCATCGGGGCCAATGCGGCGATCTTCACGCTGGTGAATGCCGTCCTGCTGCGCAATCTGCCCGTTACCGATCCCAAAACCCTGGTCCGCATCGGCAACAGTGATGATTGCTGCGTCAACTCCGGCTACAACGAGATTGGCAACTACTCTCTGTTTTCGACCGAGTCGTATCTCCTGTTCAAGAAGGAGCTACCGCAGTTTGAGGAGCTGTCCGCGATGGAAGCGGGATTCGAATATCGGCCGCTGACCGCGCGTCGCGAAGGCCCGCAGGCGGTCGCAAAATCGGTGATGGGAGAATTTGTGTCGGGCAACTACTTCCGCACGTTTGGACTTCAGCCCGCAGCCGGCCTTTTCTTCACTGATGCAGACGACGACAAGGGCGCGGCCTTTACTGCCGTCATGAGCTACGACACGTGGGCGCACGACTACGCCTCCGATCCCGGCGTCATCGGAAGCACCTTCCGCATCAATACGCAGCCGGTCACCATTATCGGCATCGCCCCGAAGGGTTACTATGGCGACCGGCTTACCAGCAACCCGCCCAATTTCTACTTGCCGCTCGAGTCGATGGCGGTGATCTTCAGCGTTCCCTACGTACACGATCCTGAAGTTGCATGGCTCTTTGTCGTCGGCCGGGTCAAGCGGGGCGTCTCGCTCCCTGCCGTTCAAGCGAAGGCCAGCGCCCTGCTTCTCCAGCAGTTCTCTACCTTCAAGGTGTTTACGAACGAACGCGCAAAGACATTTCTTGGTCGCACCCATGTTGTCCTCACACCGGGAGGCGCTGGCATCCAGCAGTTACAGGACGATGCCAAGTCGCAACTGCATCTCCTCACCTGGATCGCCGCTCTGGTTCTTCTCGTCGCCTGCGCCAACATTGCCAATCTGCAACTGGTGCGCAGCATGAGCCGGCGAATGGAGATGTGCGTGCGCACTGCATTGGGAGCGCAACGCAGCCACATCATCCGCCAGTTGCTCACTGAAAGCATTCTTCTCGCCGGACTCGGCGGCATCGCCGGCCTGGCCGTGGCGTACGCCGGAGCGCGCATGTTGCTGGCGATGGCCTTTCCCGGAGCGCAGAACATTCCCATCAATGCGGCTCCCTCAGCGATGGTCATCGGTTTTGCTTTTGCTCTTTCGCTCCTCACCGGCATCCTTTTCGGCGTGGCACCTGCCTGGATTGCCGCCCAGGCGCAGCCCGCCGAAGCTTTGCGCTCAGGTTCGCGCACCGTCGCCCCGGGAGCATCCCTGTTGCAGCGCGGCCTTGTGGTCCTGCAGGCGTCGCTCTCCCTGGTGCTGCTCGTCGGCGCCGGCTTATTTGCGCAGAGCCTCAACAAGCTCGAGACCTCAAACATGCATCTCGACTCGAAGAACCGTTACATCATTCACATCAACCCGCAGGCCGCCGGATACGCAACCACGCAGGTTGAGTCGCTTTATCGCACCATCGAGGCCCAGTTCCACGCGATTCCGGGCGTCGTGAAAGTGGGCATCGCCACGTACACACCCATGGAAGACAACAACTGGAGCAACGGCATGCAGGTGCAGGGCGAGCCCGATCCGAACAAGGGCGCGTCTTTTGTGAAAGGCAACGCCGAGTACTTCGACTCCGTTGGGACGCATGTGCTGCTGGGGCGCGGCTTCCTGCCGCAGGACCTGTCGTCCGCGCCTCCGGTGGCCGTGATCAACAAGGAATTCGTGAAGCAGTTCTTCAAACCGGGCGAGAATCCCATCGGTCACCGGATTGGCTCTGCTCCGGGTCCGCAAAGCGCGGGAGATTTCGAGGTTGTCGGCGTCGTTGATGACACCACCTATACGGCGGTTCAGTGGAAAGATCACGCCATGTACTTCGTGCCCATCACACAGCGTCCGGCGAGCGACAAAGGGCCCATTGCCACAGATATCTCGCTCTATGCCGGCGCCATCGTCATCGACGCCGATCGCCCGATGAACGACATGGAGAGGCTTGCGCAGCGTACGCTCTCCGGGATCAATCCCAACCTGACGATCGTCAAGTTCCAGACCTTCGACCAGCAGATAGCCGACCGGTTCAACGACAACCGGATGATCGCGCAGTTGACTTCGCTCTTCGGCGGACTGGCGCTTCTGCTGGCCACGATCGGACTCTACGGGGTCACAGCCTACACCGTCGTCCGTCGCACTTCGGAAATCGGCATCCGCATGGCCCTCGGCGCCGAACGCACACGCGTCATCGGCATGGTGATGCGCGGCGCCATGGCGCAAGCCTTCCTCGGTCTCATCATTGGCGTGCCGGTCGCCCTGCTCTGCGTCCGTTATGTCAAGGCGCAGCTCTACGAGATCGCAAGTGTTGACTTAAGCGTCATGGCGGTAGCTGTCGTCGTTCTGATTGTCGCCGCTTGCATTGCGGGTATGATCCCCGCTCGCCGCGCCGCATCCATCAATCCCGTCCATGCTCTGCGCGTCGAATAGCGCGCAGAGTCCCGCCCAAAACCCTCCACAGTCTCGAATGCCGCGATGATGAGCTATCGCATTGCGACCTTCCTCTTGTTTTGATTTGTCCAGCCCAAATCGCGACTACTCTCGTTCAAATTGGGGGCATCCCTGATGCTCAGAGGTCAGCAGCCCCGCACGATGACTCGCCGGATTGCCGCAGACGCCCCAACGAGTGAATGTAGACGTAGCCTCGAAACGGAATTCCAGCTTTCTTCAGGGGGCGAAGGCAGCATGGCTCGTCGCAAACTGACCGAAGCGACGGGACACTCTGGCGGGGTTGCAGCAGCACGATGGCAAGGATGTTCTAAGCAACTGGAGAAGCCCTTCTCGCCCCGTCGCGAAATCGGCGGAGAAGGAAACCGTATAACCGGCGACACCGGGAAGTCGGTGGAAAGGCGAGACGTTGGCGGAGAGGTCCGCCGCGATCGACAGTTGAGCAACGGAGAACGGTCCCGTAGCATCCATCCACCAGCGGGGGTTGCGTGACATGGCAAGTTCTGTGCAGCGGGTTGCCGCGCTTGTAATCGTGGAGCTCTGCTGCTGTAGCGCCGCAAAAGCGCAGATCATCGAGCTCAAACAGGACGGGGATAAGAGATTCCAGTGCATGCACACCGGACTGTCGAGCAATATGACAGACTGCGGCACACAATCTGATTGGTACCCCTACGTATTTGTGGGCACCATCTCCGCAGTTACACCGACGAAAGACAGCGAAAAAGAACTCCATATAATCCCAGATGAGGTTTTCAAAGGCGAGCCAAATAACCCGCTGATCGTGCTCACGTCACAGGGTGCGTGCTTTCCTGAGATCAGAGCGGGGGATCAGTGGCTTTTCTATCTCCGCAAGGGGGATCCCGTCGTGCTCGACTTCTACGGCAACATCAGCAGGCCCGTCATCGACGCACAGGAGCGAGTGGAGACCCTGCGCCGTCTGGAGACAATCGGCGACAACGGAATCCTACGAGGCCGAGTGCGGCAGGGTCCCTTCGGGCAAGGAGAGGTTATTCCCAACGCGCACGTCATCGCGCATCGAGCGACCGACGATGCACAGTTCGTCGCAACCACAGATGCTGAGGGCCGCTATGACTTCCAGCCGCTTCCTCCGGGCAAATACAGACTCAGTATCGACCCCGTAAAATCATTTCAGACGGACGACGCCAATATCGATGTGAAAGGCCACCAATGTTGGGACGTTATACTGTCGAGGGCCCCTCATGCGCACCTGGGAGGACACGTACAACGCTCGGACGGGTCCCCTGCAGCTCAGGTGCCGGTCCTTCTCACGGACGGGGACGGATCATTTTTTGAGACGATGATTTCGGATGCAGACGGATACTTTCACAGGGAACAGCTGTCATCAGGGAGGTATGTAGTCGGCATCAACCTGCCCGGCGAACCAACTTGGAAGCCTTCAGGTTGCGCCGGAACACCCGGAGCTTGCTCGGTTCCAAAGGCGTCCTTGTACTATCCCAACATGAGAAATCGCGCGGACGCGCTGGTGATTAATTTGGCGACAGATGAAAAGCGCGACGACATCGACTTCACCATTCCTGCCCACTAAGGGAGCGCACGCTAGCCAATATTCATGGCGGCCATCGCGTACTTGTTGTAACCAGGCCATTTCGGTGCGCCGGGCTAAACCGGTATGAAGCAGAAGATGAAAGTTCCTCACGAGAAAGGAGTAGCGATCTGCTCGGCCTCGAGTCTTGCGCTGGGTATCGCGAGGTACACAGCGAAGCGTAGACAGAGGATAGGCGGGGTGGGTATTCAGCTCCGTAAACTGTCAATCCGGACGCCGACGCCCTCGAAATGTGCGGAAGGCCGAAGTTTCAAGCACGTGCCGAGGGATGGTTTCCGCAACATTTCGTTTGCTTCTCCCCGCGTCAAATGATGTTCAAGGTCGGTGCCCGACTGGCTCGAACATTCTGGAAATGGTTGCGCTTGCCGGGTTTACCACCTGGCTTAGAGCGGCTGAAGTGCTGGAGGTGAACGAAGCGTTCCCCTGGTACTCCGCCGTGATCGACGCCGTTCCTGCGGCTAATTTTGCAGTGGTGTAGCTCGCGACACCACCGCTCAGCGTCGCTGTTGCCAGGAACGTCGTCCCATTCTTGAATGTTACCCGCCCGGTTGGTGTGCCGCTGAACTGCGGAGCCACGGTTGCCGTGAAAGTTACCGACTGCCCGACGAGAGACGGATTCAGCGAGCTGACGAGGGCCGTCGTGCTGGCGGCTTTGGCAACGGACTGATGAAGAGCCGTGGAAGTGTTGGGGGCAAAACTCGCATCTCCGCCGTAGACTGCCTTCACCGCGTGCGTGCCCACCGCCAGCGTGGAGATGGAAAAGCTCGCCGTTCCACTGCTCAATGCCGCGGTCCCCAGAACCGTAGTGCCGACCATAAAGGAGACCGGCTCTCCGTTGGGCGGTGCGCCGACCGCGGAAGTCACCGTCGCGCGAAACGTTACTGCGTTCCCGTAGATCGATGGATTCGCCGAAGATGTGAGCGCGGTGGTGGTCGCCGCCAGTACGAATTGATTGACCGGCGCCGATGTGCTGCCGCTATGGCTGGAATCGCCCAGATAGACAGCAGTGATTGCGTTGGTCGCCGGCGGCAGTTTTGACGTGACGTACCTGGCCGACCCGGATGTGAGCTTCAAGGTCGCGAGTACGGCCGTGCCGTTCAGGTATTCCACCTTGCCCGTAGGAATTACGCCACCCGACTGTTGAGAAACCGTGGCGGTGAAAGCGACCGGCTTGCCCGACACAGATGGATTCACCGACGAACTCAGCGTGGTGGTCGTCGCGCCCGCCTCCCCAGTCAGTCCGAAGATCTGCAATTGCTGGTGGCTGGCCACGAAGACCAAACCGTTCGCCACTACCGGAACCAGATTGGCATTGCCGCCTGTATTCGGCCACGCACCCGCAGTCGCGTTGAATAACTGCGACATGGTGCTTCCACCCGACTCCGGGTCAAAAGCATAAAGAGAAATAGGCGCTCCGTTGCTGGTGGTCGCAGGGCGCGATATTGCCCAGATAATTGGATTGGCGGTGCCGTTGGAGGAGATTGAGGTGAAAAATCCAGGGTCCTGCACGTTGTTACCTGGCCCCGACGAGTTCGTTACGTTAGTCAACATGGCGGTAGGCGATGTCACCACTCTCCAGACGCCTACGGACCCGCCGCCGCTGGCCACCACCCGTCCCATGCCGTCGACTGGATCCACGAAGTACGATTCACCGCACCAGCAACCGCCGATCGAGTAGGTGCCGAGTACGTTGTTCTTGGTCGTGGAGTAGCCGCCCAGGTCGTCTTCGTTCATAAAATACATATTCCCATCTTTGCCCGCGGCTACCGCCATGTGGGTGATGGCACCAGGTTGATCGGGGAGAACCAGCACGCCCCCGGATCCGAAGTCGACGTCGCCCTGGTCCAAGCTGCCTTGATTGCTGGGCGTGAACAGGCCGAGCACGCTGCCCAGGTTCGCCGGCACCTTCACCACGCTCTCCTGAATATTTGTGACCCCGTCGTAGGTGGTGGCGGAGGGATCGGAATTTCCCGTCACGAAAAGAATGTTGCCGGAGTCGTCTGCCGCCGGGCCATAACCGGACATCCAGATCGAAGACAGAAAAAAGTTATCGGGGGACGAAGGTTGGAGATCGTTGAGCCGGTTCGCCGCCAACGGAGTGAGCGTGCCCGTGTTCCAGCCCAGAAGCCAGCCGCGCGACAGGTTGGCGTTAAAGTCGCAGAAACTTCCGAACCCCGCATAGATGTTGCCATTGGCCAGGAGCAGGCCCGGTCGCTGGCGCTGGTAAGTGGCGTTGAAATTGAAAGTTGTTCCGTTGTTGAGCGGGTGCGACGCACTCACAATCTGCGGCGTAACTTTGTCGGTCAGGCTGCCCAGGTCGAGAGCATGAACGCGATACGTCGGCCCCAGAGTCGCGTCTTGGGTGTAAATGATCACGTAAAGCGTGCCGCTGGCGGTGTCGATCACCGGCGTCGAATTGATGCCTACGTTCGGCCCGTTGTTGTTGCAGCCCAGCGGAAATTGCACCGGCGTCCCGAAATTGGGGTTGAGCAGCACGGCGCCGCTGTGCACGTCGATGGCATAGATGGTGTTGCCTTCCGTGGCCACATAAACCACATCGTGCTGACCCTGGCTGCTTCCGGCGGTGATGGTCACGCCAGGGATCACCAGAGGTTGGGAATCGACCTGGTCGTCGAGCGTTATGTTATGCAGCAGTCCGAAACTGGTGCTGCCCACGTTCCCCGGCGTCAATGTGGTCTCGGTATTATTCCAGCCGGTGCGGTAGGTGTCGTAGTGGTAGGTGGTGACGGCAGTTTGGGCTAACGCGCTGATCGCGATCAAGACCATCGCCGGAATGACCATCACAGCCCGCCGGACCAAAATATTCTGCAGAAGTTGCGAAATGGAGAGTGACGTACAGGCCGGCATAGAAAAAACCCTTCTGGTGGTAGGTGATTCTGCGGTGCAGCCCGAAAGCCGCCAAAGCTTACGACATCCGGTCCACCTTGTAAAGCTTGTTCCGCGCGGGTTTCGGCGTCATCGCTACCGCGGATGTTATGGCGGAGCCGGTTCGCCGGCGTTACCGGCCGGTGGTGTTGGGGGTACGTCGTGATGCCGGAACACACTCATTCAACAAATTCTGGCGTATTTAGTGCAAACCACTGCACCCTCTGATAACATCGGTGCCGACGCGGGGCGCTATCTCCCGGCGTTGTCTAGGTTCCGGCCGAGCGGGCAATGGCACTCAACCTGCAAATCAGCATTTGGGGAAGTGTGCGCGTGACGAGCGTGGCGAAGTTCGAATCCGCGAAACTGGAACCCACGAAACTGGAACGACCGAAACTCAACCAAACCGAAACTCGACCAAACCAGGAGCCGTAACTTGACCAGCGGAAAAGACAGCGGTGAGGTTCGGGTCCGGCGACGGCCAACTCGACGTCACCGGCGGAATCGTCTGGCCCGGCGGATCATGGCTGGCTTGTTGGTTGTTTTCTTCGCCGCAGGGTTATCCGCGGTTGCGCTCCGCTACTTGAGCCGGTCGCTGCATTCCGCACAAACCGGCCCAGACCTCAATCGCACAGCCGCGGAGGACGCCCGAGCCCGGCTACTGGCCGCCAGCGAAGTGGCTCTCCAGCCGAAAGCGTCGACGCGCCCCGTTTACCCTTACTCCGTGGTGCCGGGCGGAGTGGAAGATGCCCGCGAACTTAAGTGGGTGGCGGAACACGATCCCATCGTCGCGGCCCACTACGCGGGATTCGACTACGACCACGCCCGCGTGGTTCGCTTGACCCTGGCCCAGACCGTCTACGTTTCCTACCGCATCGGCAACCACGTGTATTGGACGCGGCACCGCATCACCCTGCACAAGGGCGAAAAGCTGATCACCGACGGGAAAATCACGGCACGCGCCCGCTGCGCCAACCGCGTGGAAGTAGTTCCGCAGCAACTGAACTCGTCCTCCGAGCCTCCCGCCGCAAAGTTTGAAGAGCCGGTTGGCGCGAGCGAAGGCAGTTCCCTGGCAATGCCTCCGGTCCAGTTCGTATCCGCTCTCTTGAACCGCCCGGGTGTCGCCGGAAGCCAGCCGCTTCCTCCCCTGAGCTTGTATGCCGCGTTTTCCGGTGAGAGCGTGGTCCCCGTCTTGCCACCCCCGCTGCCCAGTGGTGTTTGCGCTCCGCCGAAGCAGCCAGTCAAAGGCGGCGGCATCGCCCTCGCCGATATCAGCAAGAAGAAAAAGACTAGCCCTTGCGGAACCACCGGAGCCGTCCCCGAGCCCGGAACCTGGCTCATGCTGATCACCGGTGTGATCGCCGTTGGATCGCTAGCCCGCCGTAGAACAAGGATCAGGGGCTAGGGACTGGGGTTCAGGCTCGGTGTCCCTGACCCCTGCCCCCTTGCTTCTCCCGCCCTTGCCCAGGCTCGATCAATTCCGATAGCCTTCCTATTCAATTCCGGCTTGGATTCGCAGGAGGGAAAGTGCTTCTACGGCGTTTGATTTGTGGCGCGCGTTTCAGTTTCGGCTGTTTCATTTTCTGGTCGATGGCGTGCCTCCTGATTATTTCCCTGCAGGGCGTAGTTCTCGCCCAGGCCATCCAACTCCACGTCGATCTCACCGACGCGCCGCGAAACATTTATCACGCGCACCTGCGCATTCCCGTAAGACCGGGCGCGATGACACTGGTCTTTCCGAAGTGGATCCCCGGCAACCATCGCCCCAGCGGCCCGATCGGCGCCCTCACCGGAATAAAGATGCAAGCGATGGACCAACCGCTCGCCTGGGCACGCGATCCCGTGGATATGTATGCGTTCCACGTAACCGTCCCTGCCGGCGCTGAGGAGCTGCAAGTTTCCCTCGACGCCATCACCACGCAGGACAGCGCCGGCGGCGGAGGCCCCGCCGCATCCAGCAACCTCCTCGACCTGAACTGGAATGCAGTGGTGCTGTATCCGCAGGGAGCAAAATCAGACGCCGTCGAATTCGCGCCCTCGGTAACGCTGCCCCCGAATTGGAAATTCGGAACCGCGCTTACCGTAGCGCGAGCCGACGCGGACAAAATAGAGTTCACTCCAACTTCTCTGACCACGCTGATCGATTCCCCATTGATCGCCGGCCTCTTCTACCGCCGCATCGAGCTGACCAACCCTGGCGAAACTCCCGTGCACGTCATGGACTTGGTCGCCGACAGCGAAGCCGAGCTGGCCATGAAGCCGGAAGATCTCGCCGCCTATCAAAAACTGGTTGCCGAAACCGGAGCCCTGTTCGGAGCGCGCCACTATCGCCAATATCATTTTCTCTACACCCTCAGCGACGTCGTCGGAGGCCACGGCCTCGAGCATCACGAATCGAACGACAGCGCCGCCGCCGGGCGCACGCTGCTCGATGACGATCTGCACCTCGTCTTCGCCGACCTCGTACCCCACGAATTCGCCCACTCCTGGAATGGCAAATACCGCCGTCCCACGGGCCTCGCCACGCCCAACTATCAGGAACCCATGGTCGGCGATCTGTTGTGGGTATACGAAGGCCTCACGGAGTATCTCGGCACCTTGCTCGCCGCCCGCAGCGGGTTGTGGTCTCCCGAGCAGTATCGCGAAGCTCTGGCTCGCACCGCCGCCGAGCTCGACCACCGCACCGGACGCAACTGGCGGACGCTCGAAGATACGGCCCGCTCGGTGCAGATTCTGCGCATGATGGGCCCACAGTGGACCAGCTGGCGCCGCAGTCTCGACTACTATCCCGAAGGCCAGTTAATCTGGCTCGAAGTGGATGCGACTATTCGCCAGCAAACCCACGGCCAGCGCTCGCTCAACGATTTCTGCCGCAGCTTCCACGGCGGCGAAAGCGGTCCCCCTAAAGTTGTTCCGTACACATTCGACGACATTGTGCGCGCCCTGAATGAAGTCGTGCCATACGACTGGGCAACCTTGCTGCGTGAGCGCGTCGGCGCAACCACCACCCACGCGCCTTTAGGCGGCATCGAGCGCGGCGGCTGGAAGCTGGTCTACAACGATCAGCCCAATCTGCACGCGCAGGCGATCGAGAAATTGGAAAAGTTTTCGGATTTTTCCTACTCGATGGGATTCAGCGTGAGCGAGAATGGCGAATTCTACGACGTGATCGCAGGCTCGCCCGCCCACGCCGCGGGCCTTGGCCCGGGAATGAAGCTGATCGCCGTCAACGGCCGCAAGTATTCGCCACCCCTGATGCATGCCGCGCTGAAGGCCGCACAGGCCAGCGCCGGCCCCATCGCGTTGCTGGTGGAAAACGCGCAGTACATCAAGACGTATTCCGTCGTCTACCACGGCGGCGATCAGAACCCGCACCTGGAGCGCGTTTCAGACCAGCCCGATTTACTGAGCGATATCTTGAAGCCCCTGACCAAGTAGCCGCGAATTCTGTTTGGTTTTACGGGATAGTCAGCTCTGGTCATTCCGAACGTCCGCGTTTCTCATCGCGGCGGAGGAATCTCAGTCTCAACGGCCGTGCAGCGCCCGCCAGAGCAGCGCCACGACGGACGTTTCGGACCCCGCCCTTGGTTCTAATACCAAAGTAAGCGGTTCTTCTACTAAGCGCAGGCCGAATCGCGCTACAATCGCAGTTACAGTAACAAAGAATCAGCTTTACAGGTGTACATGCCCACTCCCCGCGGCAATCGGCTTGGTGCGCTCGTGCTTGCCAGTTTTCTTCTAGGCCTGGCTGCGCCCGCCGCCCTGCTCTGCCAATCATCGCTCAGTCAATCTTCGCTAAACCACTCCTCGCCTACGCACTCTTCCTCAGTTCGTCGCGTCCAAGTTCTCGACGGCAAGAACGCCGTGGAGATTGAAGTCGAAGGCAGCGACCGCCTCTTACCGGAGACTCAAGTTTTGACCAGCCCTGATCGCTTGGTGGTGGATTTTCCCAACGCTCTCCCCGGCAACGCGCTTCGTAATCAGGTGGTCAATCGGGGTGAAGTGAAAAGCGTGCGCGTGGGACTGTTTCAGTCGAGTCCGCCCGTCACCCGTGTCGTTCTCGATCTGAAGACCGCGCAATCGTTCCAGGTATTTCCTTACGGCCGCACGGTCATCATCAAAGTTACCGGCAGCGCCCCGGTCGCCAGCACCAATGACACACGCAACGTCGAGGTTGATGATTTTCCGCCCGCGGCCCGTCCCGGCCTGCTCTCAGCCAGCTACAACACTGCCGGCGGGTCCGTGCAAACTCTACAGGCTCCCGCCAAGCCGCTGGAAGTTACGTTTCGCAACGGGTTGCTCTCCATCCGCGCCAACAAGGCCAGCTTGTCTGAGATTTTGTTTGCCGTGCACCAGCGCACCGGCGCGGAAGTGGCCGTGGCCGCCGGAGCCGAGACCGAACAGGTAGTTGCCGAATACGGCCCTGCGCCCGCTCCAGAAGTTCTGGCGCGCCTTCTGAACGGATCCCGCTTCAATTTTTTGATTCTCAGTTCTCCGGACAATCCGCAAAAGCTCGACCGCGTAATTCTCAGCCTCCGCGGTAACGGCGCGGTCACGCCGCTCCCGCAAATACCGACCCCGGCCGGGGATGAGGACGTGAGCGCGCCCGTCGCCGCGAATCCCCCGAATGAACCCGCCGGAGCGAATGCCCCGCCCCAGCCTCCTGCGAAAACTCCTCCCGAGACTCGCCCTGACGAAAACAACAGTCCCGACTGATCGCAAAACCCAAGCGTAACGAGCAGCCCAGCCAATTGCAGATTTTAGATTTGCGATAATTTGCGATTGCAGATTGAAAGTCGGTTGCAGGGCGCCGGTATTAAATCTGAAATCTAGAATCTGCAATCTGAAATTTCCCTCTACGGAGGCGTGATCAGCCGCACCGGCACAGGAGAACTTCCGAAGATAGGATTCGTCGCGCTATTGCTGCACCCGGTAACGTTGAGAACCGTGACCTTCACGTTTCCGTTGCCATCAACGCCGTTGATGAAGACCTGTAGAAATCCAACAATGGTGACGGGGCTTGTGCCGTTCGGCTTAATAACGTTGTTCGTGTTGTCGTAAATCGGCACCGTAACCACGGAATTACTGCTCGTAATCACGTTGCCCGAAATCTTCAGCGGATTGTTGTCCCCGGCTTTAATCTGAAAGGGATAGTTCGTGTCGTCCAGCGTATCCTGGCCACTCGCCGCGCCGAGACCGAGAGTCCCCTGGTGAATCAGGCACTGCACTCCGTTAGCAGTGTCGCCCTGGCGCGGATTCTCACTCAGGTCCACCGTATTACCGCTCGCAACCCCACATTGATAGACAGTGCTCTGGTCGCAGCCGGCAATGGCCTGGGCATAGTTCGAAGTGACATCGGAGCAGGCATCCGTGCCGTCGGAAGGAACTGCCGTCGAACTCTGCGAAACCTGTCCGGGAAGGTATTCCAGGTTCGGCGGGCCGGGAGCGCTGCCGGATGCGCCGCGGTTGACGACCGGCGATGGGGCATTTCGTAGCGCGCAGGTTCCGCCCATCTTACAGTCCGGAATCAAAACAAACTGTTCGCCTATCACCCCGCTTCCGCCGCTTCCGCCGAGGGAAATTCCCGGGTGCGTGATCGATCCGTCGGTCGTGCTGGCCAGAGTGTTACAGGTAGCATTGGTGCAAGCGGAGCTCGGATTCAGCGGATCGAAATTCGGCACGATCCACGGCTTCACACATCGCGGTTGCACGGGAACAATTCCGTTGGCCACAACGCTGCCGGAGTTCGACGAATTGAAAGCCTCCGCGACGGCCGTTGCGCTCACGCTGCTGCCCGTCCTGCCCCATATGCGTGCAAAAAATGTTGGCAAGTTGGCGCGCTGCACCTTCACCTGCACCAGCGGGTTGATGGCGAATCCCGAGCTCAGAGTCGAGCAGTCCGCGTTCGGGGTTCCTGTGCCCACCGAATAAGTCGTGGTGACGGTCGCGGTCGCTCCCCCCACCGTGTTCTGCGTCGCGACCGCCTGTGCAGTTTGTGTAGCCAGGCTGGTCGAACCTCCGCAGATCTGCTGCCAATACGTTCCCTGGGTTCCAGTGGAGGCCGTTCCCGTGATTCCCGAGAGGGAAATCACGCGGGCGGCAGACAGCGCCGCGGAATCGGCGCTGCGCTGGGCCTCGGCATTGGCCAGATAAAGCGTCACCGCATCGATCGAAAGTGCCGCCATCGCCATGATCGCGACCATCGCCGCCGCCACCAGCGCCATGGTGACGCCGCGTTCTCCCTGCCGATGTGCCGCAAGTTGGCGGCGAACCGGCTGGCGAATGTGGCGCGAAATAATGGGTGGCTTCATGACTTATCAGTTCTCGTTATAGGCGACGGCCGTGGTCGTAAGCGTGCTCGGTCCTACGATGGTTCTGCCCAGTAGCGTACTCACAAAGTTGAACCGCCAGGCGTAAGGATAAGTGATGGTCACGCAGGTGCCCACCATGCTGGTCGAGGTTCCCGCCAGAGTCTGCTGGGTTACGCAACCGCGATTGATGGAAAAAGTAATCCCCGCGCCGGGGCAGGAACCCGTCGACGTGGAACTCCACGTGAGGCCGCTGCCTTGCGCGGGCGTTACACTCTTCAGACCGCAATCGTTGATGTTTTCCGCCTGCAAATAGCTATCCACTACCTGGTAGGCGTCGCTGACCGAAACCGGCACACCGTTCGATGCACCCGATAAATCGTTGGCCGGGTCGGCGGCCGCCGCCCGCGCCCCTTCGCGCGCCGCATTGGCCAGCTTCTGTTTCAGGGAGAACGCTCCGCTGAAATCGAAGATGCCCACCACCATCACCACCAGCAAGGGAAGTGAGACCGCGAACTCCGCAATCTGCGAGGCCTGGTCGTTCCTGAATAGGTTGTGCCCAAACATGAGGCGCGTGCACCTTCGACCCAGAGCCGACAGCGCGTGCGCGAAAGTTGTGAGCGAGAGATTTGAGCGAAGAGAAGCTGAGCGAGAGAAAGTTGAGCGCGAGAGTGGACCGACCAGCGTCATTGCGTTTCGATCCGCATCTGCGCCTGCGCCGGAAGGCTCATTTGTCCCAGGTCCAGGGACTTGCATGGCCACTCCGCGCAAGGCAGGTAGAAATGGTGAGGATATTTGTACTGGAAGCTCACCGAGGTACCGCACTCGCCCGCGCCGCCTTTCAGCGAAAATGACAACTGCACATTCGTCTGCACGCAGACGGACGTCTCACTGGCGTCGCACGACACCAGGCTGCCCCCACCCCCGCAGGCAGAGTTGGTGCTGCCGCAACTGCACAGCGCCGGAGCGGTCGATGGCTGGGACATATTCGCCGGATCGAGCCGCGATGCCGCCAGCGCACTCTGCACGGCGTTGTAAGCATTTTGCGCCGGAGTGTTGACCGTGGTGCACGTGGTGCAGGCCGGGGCAACGGCCGCGCGTGCACCCTGCCGCGCCGCGTGCGTGATCGTGCCATACATGCTGAAGGCCTGCCCGAACCAGAAAATGGCCAGCAGCATCATGAACATCAGCGGCAGAACCAGCGCCGCCTCGGCGATCTCCGAGCCGTCGCTTCGGCGTACTGCCTTAATCCAAGCGGCTTTGCGCCAGAAAAGTTTCATGCAGTCCAGCCCAAATGGGGAGCGCGGCCAATTCCGTACAGCACGTAATAGATCACCACCGTGGAAGCCAACGCCACGCCATAAGGAACTTTCAGCGCCTTCGGATTATCCAGCGAGACTTCCGGTCCCGGCATATGAAAACTCACCAGCGAACCCAGCAGCCGTCCCATATTGCGGACCGTCTCCCGCAGCCGCCCCTTGTAGATTACGAGCCCCAGCGCCATGATGCCAGCCACAAAAACCGACCCCATCAGCAGATCCGCCAGAACCCCGGGCCCCACCAACGCTCCCAGAGCGCCTGCCAGTTTCCAATCTCCCGCGCCCAGGCTTCGCAGCAGAACGAATGGCAGCAGCAACAGCAATCCCAAACCTGCGCCAAGCAGGGAAAGCTTCAGGCCGTACATTCCTGCGGCAACCGTGTTCAACACCAAACCCGTTACAAGTCCCGGCACAGTAAGCCAATTCGGAATGCGCCGGCTGCGAAAATCGGTGACGCCGGCAATCACCGAAAGTAGCACCGCGCCGGTCAGAATTGCAGTCTTCAAACCAGCCCCAAATCGCGTTTTGGGTGCTGGATTACCGAGTCATTCGCAAGTTGTTGAAAAAGCGCCATTTTATGACAAGATCAGAACACGCACGGGGGAGTTTTTGATGCTCGCGGAGCCCCAAAACGCCCTAATGCGCGGATTTTCACATACGCCCGAATCGAAGTCAATGAACCGATGGGTTCGGCTGCCCGGTAACACTCTTGTTTTCAACAGCGCCGATTTTCGGGAAACCAGGCCTATAGAAAAATAAGGCCCGGAACTGGTCCGGGCCTTCCATGCTACAACTTGTTTGCCTCCCGCAGCTTAGCGGTTGAATGCTGGCGCCGCGGTGTGTTCCGCGACGATCTTTTTGGCATTATCGGCCAATGCTTTCGCCTGCGGCAGAAGCTCGAGGCCTTTGACCACCATCGGATCCGACTCGGCGCGAACCTTCAGGCCTTCATCCTGACCAAACGCGTCAATAAAGATTTCCGTCTTGATGTTGGACCGGAGCCAGTCGTTGTTGTCGAGGATTTCTGATTCGGTGTAGGGAACGTTGGCCTCGTCCAGAGACTTTCGGAAATCCACCATGGTGGCGTCATCCACTTCAAAGCTCTTGGTGGGATGGTGGTTCACCACGTAGCGCTTGGCGAAGTTGAAGAACGCATAGTGCTGCAGCAGCGTGTCCTCGAAGTGATTGCTCTTGACTGGGGGAACGGTCACGTCTGGAGTAATGCCGCCGCCGCCGTAAACGGTGCGGCCGCTGTCAGTGAGTTTCACTTCACGGTTGGCGTTGTTGGGATTGTCGACGCTGTCACGATTGTAATAATAGTCGTAGAGAGAAACGTTGCTATAGTCGCGCTGAATCAAGCGTCCGCTGGGCGTGTAGTAGCGCGCCGTGGTCAAGGCCAGTCCGGTATTTTCCGACAGCGGATATACCGTCTGCACCAGGCCCTTGCCGAAAGTGACTTCGCCGACGATCAGGCCGCGGTCATGATCCTGAATTGCGCCGGAAACAATTTCGGCGGCTGAAGCTGTCGAGCGGTTGACCAGCACCACGATGGGATAATCTTTTCCGCCATTGCCGTGCTGCGCGATGTAGCGCTTCTCGGCCGATGCGCGGCCATGGTGCGAAACGATAAGCTGACCCCTTTTCAGGAATTTGTCAGCCACGCCGACGCCCTCACTGAGCAGACCGCCGGGATTGCTGCGCAAGTCGAGGATCAGGCCCTTCAGATCGCCGAACTGATCGAGCGCGTCGGCGACTTCGTGTTCCGTGGTTTCGTTGAATCCGCTGACGTGCATGTATCCGACGCCGGGCTTGATGAGGAAATGAACGTCCACGCTGTAACGCGGAATCTCGTCGCGGACCAGCGTGAACTCCATGGGCTTCTCGACGCCTTCGCGCGAAATGCTGATGTGGACGGTGGTGCCTTTGGGTCCCTTCAGCAAATCGGCGACGTCGCCGGTGCTCATGTTTTCGGTGGACTTGCCGTCGACGGCAATGATCACGTCGCCGGGATGAATGCCCGCCTTATATGCGGGCGTTCCCACAAAGGGGAAAATCACGATGACCTGGTTGTTGCGTGGTCCCACGGTCATGCCCACGCCGTAGTATTTGCCGCGCTGGTCTTCGCGCATCAGGGCGTAAGACTTTGGATCGAAGAAATTCGAGTGCGGATCGAGGGCGTGCAGCATGCCAGGAATCGCGCCGTTATAGATGGCCTTATCCGCGTTCACCGGCTCGGCGTAGTTCTCCTCGACGACGGAGTAGACGTCAGTGAATTGTTTCAGGCTGTCCTTGACGTCGGAGTCGCCGGTAAGCGACGACTGCTGTCCGGTTCGCTGGGCAAACAGGATTCCGAGGAAGCCACAGACCACAAGGAAAAAAGTGACAAGGAAGAGCGACCGGCGAGTACTACGTGCCATCTTGAGATTCCTTCTGATTGAGGGTATAAGACCCACCCCAGCTACTGCGCGTTACACGGAGTATATCACCTGCTTAGACGGTTCTGAGCCGGCATAGTTACCGGTGGTAACCACCCTTTTAGAACTCCCTGCTGCTAGGTAGGATGCAATCGGCGGGCGGGAAGATTCCCTGGCGGGATGCGGGGATCAGCAATGCAGGGAATGGAGCGGCAGACGCCTCCTCCGCTGGGCGATCTTATCTGGCCGGTGGTTGGGGTGGCGTCCACCGGACGAGGGCGTCCGGGGCTCGACCAGATCCGGCTTCGCGACGTCCAGGCTCTACAAAGAACCCACCTGGGGTGCCGGGGCGTAGGCTGAGGATGCGTCTACGTCGGGCTCGAACGGGCGCGGGACGGGTTTGCGGTGTTTTCGTTGTTGCGCGTCGTCCAAGTCGCGCCAGTCGTACCTGTCATGGAAGTTGTGACCGACAGCCGAGAAGGCGTGGCCGATCGCGCCTCCAATCAGCGCGCAGAGAGTGCCGCCGATCAGACCGCCTGCCACGCGGCCACGCGCGGTTTGGTCTCCGGAGCGAGATGCGCCGAGCGCAGCGCCCGCGCCGAAGCCGATCAACGCTCCAATGGGCGAGAGTGCGGGTGGACGCGGGGCAAATGCCGAGGGATAGGCTCGTCCGCGCGGAGGCGGCATGGGCCCGCGCGGAAATCGCGGGAACGGGGCAGCTTGGCTGACAAGCCTATTCTCGCTGGATTGCTCCGCCGGGTTCGGAGTCTGGGTAGCAGGAGTCTCGGTTGCCGGAGATTGGGCTAACGGTACGTCGGTCGTTGCTGTTTCCTGGGGCTGAGGTGCGTCGGGCAAATTGCCTGCCTGCGCCAGTGCCATCGATCCGAACAGAAGCGATGTGAGCAGAGGAGAAAGAACTGGTAGGTTTTTCATGAGCGCAGGTTACTGGCTGCGCTGCGCGGGCAATTGCCAGTTTGTGGCACTTTCTCGAGTGTCACAGTTGGTTATTCGAATCTGCTGATTTCAGACGCGAAGTGAGTTCGCGGTTCCCAGTTGGCCGTGGGGGCAGCCGGGAACGAGATGGAGATCAAGAGCAAAAGCGACGGACAAGAGTGTCCGTCCTACAACGAGACGCGAGAGACCATTCTGATTACTTTTTCGCGATTCGGATCATGGCCGCGATGCTGCGCTCGACGTCGTCGTCCGTAGTGGCCCAGCTTGAGACGCTGATGCGCATCGCGGTGTGGCCCTGCCACTGGGTTGCGCCACACCAGCAGGTTCCGTCGCTTTGAATTTCGGCTATTACGCGGCGCGTTTCTTCCGGGCTGCCGAAGCAGACCAGCACCTGGTTTAGGACGACTTCGTTCAAGATGGAGAATCCTGCCTCGTGCAGGCGCTCGGCAAACATTCTTGCCTGATGGCAGTTGCGTTCGATCATTTCGCGCAAGCCGGTGCGGCCGAGCGAGCGCATTGCGGCCCACAACTCAACTCCACGGGCGCGGCGGGAAGAATCCGGAGTGAATTGCCAGGGCTCGCGGCCCGCTCCTTGCGCGAGGTAAGCCGCGCTTCCCGAAGACATGGCTTGACGCAAATGCTCAGGGTCGCGCACCACGGCGACGCCTGAGTCGTAAGGAACGTTGAGCCACTTATGACAATCGATCGCCCAGGAATCGGCGGCGCTGACGCCGGCGAGCCAGGGAGCGTAGTGCGGCGAAACGGCAGCCCAGAGGCCGAAGGCGCCGTCAACGTGCACCCACGCGCCAGCCTCACGCGCCCGAGCGCAGATTTCTCCGGCGGGGTCGAATGCTCCGGTATTCACGTTGCCTGCCTGAATACAAATCAGAGTGTGATCGTCGAGGGCAGGAAGCGCATCGGGACGGATGCGTCCCTGGCCATCCACCGGAACCCGAGTCAGGCGCGAGCGGCCGAGCCCGAGCAGCGTGAGTGCCTTCAGCACCGAGACGTGAACTTCGTCGCCCACCACCACGCGAATGGGCGGGGCTCCAAACAGGCCGTCCTCTTCGACGTTGCAGCCGGCACGTTGCAGCAGCGCGCTTCGCGCCGCTGCCAGCGCTGAAAAGTTGGCCATGGTTGTGCCGGTTACAAATCCCGCGCCCGCTGCGGACGGCAGACCCAGTAAGTCCAGCATCCACGCCATAACGATTTCTTCGAGCTTGGCGGAAACCGGCGACATCACTTGCATCGACGCGTTTTGATCCCAGGCTCCGGCCAGCCAGTTGGCCGCGAGCGCGGCGGGCAAGGTGCCGCCGATGACGAAGCCGAAGTAGCGGCCACCGGTAGTGGCGACGGTAGCTGGCGATCCGATGTCGTCGAGCAAGGCCAAGGTCTCTGCCGGATCGGACGGCCCTTCGGGCAGCGGCCCGCCTAAGGCTTTCAGTCCCGACACTTGGCCGGGCAGTGGAGCGACTCGGCGATTGCCAATCTCGGCGAGGTATCGGGCGGCGCGATCGGCAGTTTCTGTCAGCAACTTCTTCATGAAATGGCTCCGGGTTTAGCTTCTAATCGCTAAGGACGCTAAGGTTTCGCAAAGGTCGCAAAGAAAAACTTTCCGGGGTATTACATCGACTCGAGGGGATGGCTGACGAACTCGGCGTAGCGGCGGAGTTCGGCGATCGAGGGCTCGGAGACTAGCGAGAAGGGAATCGCGCGGCAGCCGGCGGGGAGTTCGGCGGCGGTGAGCGAATCACAGACTACTGCGGCGGTCTGCTTCAGACCGCGCTGCCAGTTTGGTTTGGCGGCGTCGCGCACCATGAGCGCGTCCGGAGAAAAGCCGACCGCGATCAGCATGGTGCGGGCAATTTTCAGGAAGTTGGGCCAGCGTGAGGCGATCCCGACCAGCGCTGCGGAGGGCGCCGGCAAGTATGCGGCCAGGGAAGCGGTCACGGAACGGAATTCGAGCGTGAGAAGATCGCTGCCCGGCGGAAGGGCCTGCCGCACGGCTGCTGCGCGATTGGGAAGCGCCAGGGCAATCGCGCCGTCGAGCGCGGCGGGTAGGTCGGCGAGATCGCAGCCTTGAACTGGCCAGGCCGCTGATTGCTGGATCTCCGAAGCGACGATGCGGCGGAGTTCTTCATCGGGCTCGATCAGCAGGAAATGGTCGGGCGGCTGCAGTTCGACCCAGTGGCGCAGGCGCGAACGCAGCGCGGGCAAGGTGACGCCTGACTTGCGCGCCGAACGGAAGAGCGTAGCAATGATCTGATCGAGCGCTACGGCGGGGGAAAGCGGCACCTCAGGCTTCTCGGCCGCGATATAGACTCCGCTGCCGCGCCGGAACTCGACCCAGCGCTCCTGCTGCAGCTGGCGGTATCCGGCGCTGACGGTGTTGGGATGAAGCTTGAAGCGGCGGGCCAGTTCGCGGGTGCTGGGCAGGCGCTGGCCAGGGGCGAGGTCGTCGCTGAGAATTCCGAGGATGACCTGGGTGACCAGCTGTTCGCGAATGCTGACTTCACTGCCGCGGGCGAACCAGAGTTGCATGCGGGGAACATATTATGCTGTGGGGAGATTCGGTGTCAGCTTTTAGCTTGTAGATCCTTCTAGCTGCTAAGGCTGGCGCTCGGTCGCGGAGAAGGCTGAGATCCTTGGGCCCGCGGAACAAGACGCGAGCTCTCAGGATGACAACGCGTTAAAGTTCTAAGCTAGAAGCTAGAAGCCAAAAGCTTAAGAGCGCGGATGGCCGTCGTTAGTGGATGAGCCCGGTGAGTGCGGCCAGGATCAGCGGGACCAGGATCCAACCCAGGATGCGGTGAACGTAGGAATAATTTCTTCCGATCCACCAGTTCGGGTCGGGTTCCCAGGCTTTGTCCGCACCCAGTTCAATGGCGGGCGCGAGCACGTCGAGGCTGTACCAGAAGCGGCTGTACGCCGCATTCTTTTTTCCTGAAGGGTCGGGCTTATCGTCTTTACCTGCGCTCTCGGGCAAAGCCTGATCCTGGGGAATCATGTGGCGCGGACTGAAGATAATCATCCCCAGCGCCACAAAGCCCAGGGCCCACCAGAGCGCCCGGCTCGGTTCGCGGCCATAGCCGAGCACCCAATCGAGGGTCCGATCGGACAATTTTGTGGCCCAATGCATTCTTCGAACGCGCTGGCGCCGGCGCATGTGGATGTAAGTGTTGTCCGCGTCGTCTGGGTTGCCGACGGTGGAGAGATATTGCTCCAGCATCAGATAGGGCTGAGGAGCGTAGAGGACTTGCGGCGAGTCTAACAACTCCAGCAGTTTCCCCGGTTCGCAAGTCTTGCTCTTGTGGCAGTCGTACAGGTTGAGTTCGTTGAAGGAGAATCCATCGAGGCTGATCGCGCCTGGCTGTGAGTTTGCCAGCCACTGGGCAAACCCATAAATGTCAATTTTCTGGAAGTGACTGTCGGCAAGGTTAAACTCCCGGGTCGCGAAGAATGCGGTGCCGGAGCTGCCGAGAAACAGCAACCTGCCGACGTTGAGCAACTGCGCTTGCACCTGGCGGGGTTGCGCGGTTTTCACGGAGAGGGAAAGATCGGTCTCCACGCTGACGGCGCTGAGGTCGAGATCGGGATCGTCCTGATCGTTCGACTCGAAAACCGTGTTGGTGATATCCAGCTCTTTGACATGCGCTTTGGTGAAGTCGACGGGGACATGGAAAACGGCGCTGTCGAAACTGACCGTGCCCTTGACGGTGGCATTGATCAACTGAGCCACCGGGGGATCGTCCGCAGAAGTCGTTGATGTATAGCTGGCAGAAGTGCCGAAGCTGCTGCCGGCGAAGACCAGGTCCTTGTCGAAAAGACTTCCCGAAAAATCGAGGCCGTTCTGGAACTGGCAATGGTCAAAGACCACGCGATAGGGAACTTCGAAGTGAACGTTGACCTGATCCTGGAAAACCGCATTGGAGATGGTGATGCCGGCGATGTCGAGGTTATGAGACTTGTCGGAATCCTTGAACCCGCTGCTCAGCAGGGTCTGGACAAATGCACTGCTAACGACTGGAGTCGGGCCGGAGAAATCGCCGGCGCTGCCTTGCGTGATTTGAGTGACAGCTCGATTTTCGGCGAGCGTCCAATTCTGCGTTTGGCCGAGCGCGGCGCCAGAAAGGCCGACGACGGCGAGAAGACCGAGGGCACGGCGAATCGGGATAGAACTGTGGATTGAGCGATTGAAAGCGAGAGAGACCGATCCCAAGCGAAGGCAGAGCATGCTCGACTCCTTGAGAACAGAGCGGTTTGGGGACGAGCGATGGGGGAGCGGGAAGCATAGCAGCGCCATTGCATGATTTCAAGAATTTCGGTGGAGGGTTTCCGGTGGGGGGCGGACGCCCTCGTCCGCCCAGCTATCCGCACGTGCCCATGGTGAGAGACGGAGCGGGCCCCGGACTCGGCGTCTGGAGCTCCACAATTCCTAAGCCCCGCGGATTGCCGCTTTTCCGGCTGTGGCAGTATGATGAGGCATGAGTTTTTCGGAGACGATCTTCCTCTTCTTTTTGGCCCTCATCATCTTTGGGCCCAAGAAGTTGCCGGAGATCGCCCGCCAGGTGGGCAAGGCGCTGAATGAATTCAAGCGCGCCTCGAACGAATTCAAGGCCCAGATCGAGCAGGAAATTTCCCATCTGGAAGTTGAGAACAAGCAGACGATTCTTCCGCCCAGCCAACCACCCGAGGGGGCGACCGGCCGCTCCCGTTATGCGGATGCGGAATTGCATCATGTGGAGGCGCCCGCTTTGACGGAGGCTGCGTCCGAAGGCCAATCGACGCCGGGCGAAAGTTCTCCCGGCGGAGTTGCTTCGAGCCCTGACGCTTCGGGCGACGCCGGTTCCGACCATGCATCCTCCGACCACGCATCTTCGGACCATGCACCCGTCGCGGCAGAGCAGATTCCTCCTGCTGCTAACCATCCTTCTGAAGCCGTGACTGCTTCCGATCCTGTGGGCGCCGCTGTTGCGCCCGAGTCGCGATCCTCGGAGTCCCATGCCTGAGTTTGCGACCGCCTCGGGCGGAGAGGGGCAACCCGAGTCCCTGCCCGCGATGGGTTTTCTCGATCACCTCGAAGAACTGCGCAAGCGCATCGTGTATTCCATCATTGCGGTGGCCGTGGGTTTCGGTGTCTGCTGGGGGTATCACGAAAAGATTTACGCGGTCATGCAGAAGCCCATCATGGACGTGCTCAGGGCCAATGGGTTGTCGGACAAATTGGTCTTTCTGAATCCTACCGAGCCCTTCAATCTTTATTTGAAGATTGCCGCTCTCGCCGGCCTGTTCCTGACTTCGCCATTTGTGCTCTACCAGGTCTGGATGTTCATTTCTCCCGGTCTGTACCGCGATGAGAAGCGTTATGTCGTTCCTTTCATGGTCTCGACCATCGCGCTGTTCACCTCTGGAGGATACTTCGGCTACAGGATCGTTTACCCGCGAGCGCTGGAATTTCTGATTACCTTCGGGCGCCAGTTCACGCCCATGATCACCATCGGGGAATACACTTCACTTTTTCTGAGCATCGTGCTCGGCATGGGGCTGATCTTCGAAATGCCGATTCTTATCTTTTTTCTTGCGCTGATGGGCATTGTGAGCGCCGGTTTCATGTGGAAGAACTTTCGCTATTCCATCCTTGTGATTTTCGTCATTGCAGCCATCGTCACCCCGACCCCGGATATCGTGAACATGTGCGTCTTCGCCGCGCCCATGATCGCGCTGTATGTTGTCAGCATCGGGATCGCGTGGTTAGTGCATCCCAAGCAGAGGCAGGCGCGGCAAGCGAAGAAGGCGCAATAGAGGTCGGGCAGAGCCGCCGCCAGTGAGGAGATCATTTGGTCAGCAAGGCATCCCTCATCCTCGTTCTTTTATCGACGTTGGCATGGACGCACGTGAGCTGCGATCGCGACAAGACCTCCGCCCAGACGCCGGTGGAAAAAGCGGCGGCAACTGCCGACACTGCGCTGCCCACGCTTTCGCTTCCGCCGGATAGCGGCCCGCTGCCGGCGGTTGATTCCGAGCGAACCATGCGCTACGTAAAAGAGATTGTCGCGTTCGGCCCTCGTCCCCTCGGCAGCGCCAACCACAAGAAAGTGGAAGACTACATCGCCGCGCATCTCAAGGGAGACAACGTGGAAGAAGACGCATTTACCGCGGAAACTCCCGAAGGCAAATTTCCGGTGCGCAATTTCATCGCAAAATTTCCCGGGACGAAAGATGGCATCATCGTAATCGCAAGCCATTACGATACGAATTATCCGTTGCGGGATACTCCATTCGTGGGGGCCAATGACGGCGCTTCCTCCAGCGCGCTGCTTCTCGAAATCGCAAATCAGTTGCGCGGAACAACGCTCGACGGTTACGGCGTGTGGCTGGTGTGGGACGATGCCGAAGAAGCGATCAAGCCGGAAACCGAACTTGATTTTTCCAAGGACAGTTTGTACGGCATTCGCCACATCGCGGAAAAATGGGAAGCCGATGGAACGCTGAAGAAAGTGAAAGCGTTTCTGCTGGCCGACATGATCGGCGATGCCGATCTCAACATTGACCACGACACCAACTCGACGCCCTGGCTGGAAAGCGTGGTGTATGAAGCGGCCACGCGGCTGGGCTATCAATCCCATTTTTTCGGGCGCAGCCTCGCGATGATCGACGATCATCTTCCGTTCACGGAAAGGCATGTTCCCGCCGCCGACCTGATCGACTTTACCTACGGCTATGACAATGTGTTCTGGCACACGCCGCAGGATACGGTGGACAAGCTGAGTCCGAAGAGTCTGGAGATCACCGGCGTGGTTGTGCTCGAGACGATCCGCATCCTGGACAAGATGGAAACGCTTCCGCCGAAGTGACCGGCTCTCTATGATCTCGGCGTTCTGATTTTGCTTTTTGATTTTGCGCTTTTTCGAATTTTCGTTTCTAATCCCCCTACATGCGAAACGCAAGGACCCTCAGCGTTGGACTGGCTGCATTCTCCCTCCTCACCTTCACTTGTTTTGCGGCCGCGCCTCCGGCCGGAACCGACGACGCGAGCGTCATCATTCAGGAAGCCCTGAAACCCTCGCCCCTCGAGAGCGACCTGCACCATCTCACGGACGAGATCGGCGGACGCATACCCGGCACTCCCGCGATGCAGCACGCCGTGCAGTGGGGCGTGCAAGCGTTCAAAGCCGCCGGCGCTGATATGGTTCACACCGAGGGATTCTCGATTCCGGTTTCCTGGTCGGAAGGCGCGACCGAGATGATTGCGACCGCATTCTATGAGGTCGGCGAGGCCAAGGTCGGCGGATTGCTCCCCATCGCGCTTCACGTGCACACGGTTTCCATTGCGTGGGCTCCTGCGCTCGCGCCCACGAAACATATTCCGATTGTTGATGTCGGCGAAGGCACCGCTCTTGACTTCAAGAATGCCGGAGACATTTCCGGCAAGCTGGTTCTGGTGCACTCGGTTGTGCTCAAGACCTGGGACGATCTCTTCGCGGAATACACAAAAGCGCCACCGATCATTGACCTTGCCGTAAAAGGGAAGGCGGTGGCGATCGCCTTCATCGCCACTCGCGAGCACGACATTCTCTATCGCCACACCAACTCCGACGCCGGAGAAATCGACCGCCTGCCCATGGTGCTGGTGGCACGCGAGGATGGCGAGCGCATCGCGCGGCTGCTGGCTTCGCACCATCCGGTGTGGGCGGACTTGTCGATTCCCAACCAGATCGGCGGGCCCATCAAGACATCAAATGTGATCGCCGAAATACGGGGCAGCGAAAAACCCGACGAGTTTGTGATTCTGGGCGCGCACCTGGATTCCTGGGAACTTGGCACCGGCGCGCTCGATAACGGTTGCAACGCCGCGCTGGTGGTGGACGCGCTGCGCACCATCAAAGCCTCGGGGCTGAAGCCGCGGCGCAGCATGCGCTTCATTCTTTTCTCCGGCGAAGAAGAAGGATTGCTCGGTTCGCGGGCCTATGCCTTCGCGCATCGTTCGGAACTTGATCGCGCCGGCGGCGTGGTCATCTACGATTCCGGCACCGGCAAGACAACCGGCTTCTCCGTGGGCGGTCGCAAGGATGTGCTCGGGAACGCGCAATATTTGATCGGGCCGCTGCAACAGTTCGGCGTCACTACTTTGCCGGTAACCATGGAGTGGGGCACGGATCATTTCGACTTTATGCTGGAAGGCGTTCCCACGTTCGTTGCGGAGCAGGATGAAGCGAACTATCTGGAAAATTATCACGCCGTTTCCGATACCTACGACAAGGTGGACTTCCCGCAACTGAAGAAACACGTGGCGGAAGCCGCCGTGCTTAGTTTTGGGCTGGCCAACCTTCCGGAAAAAGTCGGGCCGCGGCTCACTCACGACCAGATCGACCAGACCATCCGCGATACGCACAGCGACGACCTGTTCAAAGCCTTTGGCCTGTGGGACGATTGGACGAGCGGCAAGCGCGGGCGACAGAAATAAAACGATTGCTGATTGTTGATTGCTGATTGAAACCCGCGGACGGAACGGTGCGGCGCCCGATGTTTTTCAATCAGCAATCAGCAATCAACAATTCCGTAGGCCGGATTCCCATTGCTCTACTTCTGGATCCTCTTCAACCTGTTCGCGCTCGGCATGCTGGTGCTGGACCTGCGTGTTTTCCACCGGCCTGGCCGCTTAGTGGGCTTTCCCGAAGCCCTGGGCTGGAGCGCGATGTGGGTCGCCCTGGCCGCCGCGTTCGCGGGAATTATATTTTTCTGGCAAGGACACCAGCTCGCGCTCGAGTTTGTCACCGGCTACGTGCTGGAACTCTCGCTCAGCGTGGATAATCTTTTTGTCTTTCTCCTGATCTTCCGCTATTTCACGGTCCCCGAAGAGCAGCAACATCAAGTCTTGTTCTGGGGAATCCTCGGCGCGCTGGTGATGCGCGGAGTTTTCATCGGAGCCGGCGTGAGCTTGATTCACCGCTTCCACTGGATTTTTTATGTCTTCGGAGGCCTGCTGATCTACAGCGGCATCCGTGTCTGCGCCATGGGTGAGCGTCAGGTCGATCCTTCAAAGAACCCCGTGGTGCGCGGGTTGCGGCGTTGGATCCCTGTAACCGACGGCTACCACGGCGGCAAATTCTTTCTGCGCCTGCCCGGGGACCCGCGTTTGTATGCCACGCCGCTGCTCGTGGTTTTGTTCGTGATTGAAACCACCGACGTTCTTTTTGCCGTGGACTCAATCCCCGCGGTGCTTGCCATCACGCTGAATGCATTCATCGTCTATACCTCCAACGTGCTGGCCGTGTTGGGATTGCGCTCGATGTATTTCGCGGTCGCAGGCCTGATGGGGATTTTTCGCTTCCTGCACTACGGATTGGCTTTGGTGCTGGTCCTGGTTGGTTTCAAGATGCTTACCGCCGACCATTTCCCGGTTTCGACCATCGTCTCCCTCGGGGTGGTTGCGGGCGTTCTTGCCGTTTCGATCGCGGCGTCGCTGCTTTTTCCGGAGAAAACTCAATCGCCGACGAGCAGTTGATGGGGCACTCGCGGAAACTACACAAAGAATCGCACGCGCGCCTGCACGGTTTTTCCGCCGTTGCGCCATACGCTATGATGGACAGCGATGCCGCAAGTCACCATCCATGTGCCGCCGCGACCCTATCAGGCGCGCATTGAAAACGGATTGCTTACGCGGGCGGGCTCTGTGCTGGCCGAATTGCTGCCGCAAGCCAGCCGCATTTTTGTAGTGACGGTTCCGCCCGTCCGCAAGCGTTGGGGAGCGAAGTTCGTGCGCTCACTCGCGGCCGCAGGCTTCAAACCGGAAGTGCTGATGATGTCGAATGGCGAACCGGCCAAGCGCCTGGCCACGGTGGAGGCTCTCGCCGAAAAACTGGCGCGGCTGGGTGCGGAACGCAAAGCGGTTGTGATCGCGCTCGGAGGCGGAGTGGTGGGCGACGTCAGCGGCCTCGTGGCTTCGCTCTATATGCGCGGCGTCGAATTCGTTCAGGTCCCGACCACGGTGCTCGCCCAGGTGGACGCTTCGATCGGCGGCAAAACCGCCGTGAACCTGGCTGCTGGCAAAAATCTGCTGGGAACTTTCTATCACCCGCGCGTCGTGTTGATCGATCCGACGGTGCTCAAGACTCTGCCCGACCGCGAATTTCGCGCCGGACTCTACGAGGCGCTGAAGTGCGGCGTGATCGGCGACGTGGAGCTTTTCCTGCGCTTCGAACAGAACCGCGCCAAGATTCTGAAACGCGATCCCGTCGAGTTGGAGTGGTTGATCGCGCAATCCGTAAAGTTGAAGGCGGAAGTCGTTTCCGCCGACGAACGCGAAGGCGGGCTGCGCCGTGTGCTCAACCTCGGCCACACCATCGGTCATGCCCTTGAAGCGGAAACCGGCTACCGACGCCTGCTTCACGGCGAAGCCGTCGCCTGGGGCATGATCGCCGCCACCCACATCGCGCTGAGCGTTGGCCGCACCGATAGCGTCACCGCCGGCCGCATTGCTGATGCCGTGCTGAGCCTGGGCAAACTTCCGGAAGTGAATGTTGGAGCGCGGAAAATTCTGGCTCGCCTGCAAACCGATAAGAAAACCCAGAACGGCGTGGTGCACTTTATCCTGCCCCGCGAAATTGGCAAAGTCGAAGTTGCCACCGACGTGCCGGAAGCCGCCGTGCTGCAGGCCGTGGACGAGCTGCGACGCGTGTCGCGCGGCGGATGGGGCAAGTGAAATTGCTGATTGCTGATTGTTGATTTCTGATTGAAAACCGCCGTGCATACAGATTCGTAGAGCTCTTAATCGACAATCAACAATCAACGATCAGCAAGCAAACAATTGACCACTGACGTCTTCGGCATGACGAACCCGACCAGACACGTAACCGGCGCCGCGCCCCAGGGCGCGACTGACGCCAGTTCCGCCGCGCACGCCGTGCGGGAGATGTTTACTTCGATTGCTCCGCGCTACGACCTGCTCAACCACCTGCTCTCGTTCAACATCGACCGCGTGTGGTGGCGTCGCGCGGCGCGCACCTTTCGCGAAGTTCTGTCGCGGCCGGAAGTTCGCGTGCTGGATCTTTGCTGCGGCACCGGCGACATGACGTTTGCCTTGCGGCGGCAAGCGAAAAAATCGCAACAAACTTCGCCACATGCCTCGCGCCCCACCTCGTCGAAGCCTCTGCCGCAACTTCTCGGCGCCGATTTCTCCCACGCCATGTTGCAACGCGCGCTGAGCAAGTCCGCGGGCATATCCACCGGGCATTCCACGAACAGGGTTGCTTCCGCGAACGCTTCTTCCAACGGCGACCCCGCGTGGCCGCGCTGGATCGAAGCCGACGCGCTCAATCTTCCGTTTCCCAGCCACCACTTCGACCTGGTCACCTCTGCCTTCGGTTTCCGCAACCTCGCCGATTACGACGCCGGATTGCGCGAAATCGTCCGCGTTCTGCGCCCCGGTGGCGAATGCGGCATTCTCGATTTCGGCGAGCCCCAAGGAATCATGGGACAGCTTTACCGCATTTATTTCAAGCAAGTTCTCCCGCGCGTGGGCACCATGATCTCGGGAGTGCGTGGGCCCTATGCTTATCTTCCGGCTTCGGTCGAGCGCTTTCCCGCGCCGGAAGAAATGCTCGCTCGCATGCGCCGCGCTGGCTTCTCGGAAGCGAACTGGAAGCCCTATACGTTCGGAATCGCGGGCCTGTATCGCGGGAGATTGTAGAAACGCTGCAGGGAGCTTGCCGACTGCGGCGCAATTTAGGAGAGGAATCATGGGGAACATAATAGTTGTCAAGCGAATGCGGACCATGAAGAAACATGCGACAACGAGGTTTGCTGTGATTCTTCTGTGCATCGTGTGGGCGTCAGGCGTTCCGGCACAGTCGACGGCGGCAACCACGAAAAGCGATGTTTTTAAAACCTCCGACGGCATTCGCATTCACTATCTGGAGGCCGGCAGCGGCCAGGCCATCGTTTTCATTCCCGGCTGGACCATGCCGGCCTGGATCTGGCAGAAACAGATCGACGAGTTCTCGAAGAGGTACCACGTCATCGCGGTCGATCCGCGTTCGCAGGGCGAGAGCGACCAACCAACTTACGGTCACATGCCCGAAACCCGCTCCCGTGATTACAAAGAGCTGGTGGATCATCTTGCCCTGAAGCAACCGGTTCTCGTCGGCTGGTCCATGGCGTGCGGAGAGCTGGTGAAATATGCCGAACAATTCGGCACCGATAACGTCGGCGGGATGGTCCTGGTAGATGGCCTTCTCGCGGACAAGCTGAGCCCGGAGATGTTTGCCTTCGCCTCGGGATGGATGAACCAGCTCCAACGGGATCGGCAAAAGCAAGCCGACGGCTTTGTCCGCAGCATGTACAAGAAGCCGCAGACGGAGGAATATCTCAAGCGAGTCATCGATGCCTCCACCCAGGTTCCAGCGGATGCCGCGGCCATACTCATCTACAACATGATTGCAGTGAAGGATTTATCTACCGGCTTTGCCCGGATGAATCGCCCCGTGCTTTTTGCCTACCAGCCCGACTCGCAGGCGACAGCCGACTTTCTGAAATCGAAGCTTGGCGACAGGCTCCGGCTGGAGCGATTCGACGGCGACGGCCACGCGCTGTTCGTGGACGACCCAGAGAGATTTAATCGTGTGCTCGAGGAGTTCATCCACAACCTTCCCAAATAACTCACGCGAAAGTAATTCAAGACACAGAGGAAGTTCCGCATGCTGGCTGGCATTCGAACCCGCGATTTGCGAAAAATCTACAACTCGCCTCCTCCCATGGCCGCGGGTGGCGGCTTCAGTTTCAATGTGGGGCGCGGCAAGAAGAACAAACAGCCCAAGGCGGAGATCGTTGCTCTCGACGGCCTCTCGCTTGAGGTTTCCCCCGGAGAAATCTTTGGACTGCTGGGACCAAACGGCGCCGGTAAGTCGACGACGGTAGGAATTCTCACCACGCGTGTGCGTCCTACGGACGGCCAAGCCTGGATCGGCGAGCATGACGTGTGGGCGCAACAGGTCGTGGTCAAGCGGCTGATTGGAGTGGTGCAGCAGAGGCCGAACCTCGACTTCACTCTCACCGCGCGCGAAATCCTTCTCTTCCACGGCGCGTATTTCGGCATCGATTCCGAGACGCGCAGCGCGCGCGCGAGCACGCTGCTCGATCGCTTCAAGCTCACCGATCGCGGCGACCAGATGGTGCGCGGTTTTTCCGGCGGCATGATGCAGCGGCTCTCCATCGCGCGCGCCATGATGCACGATCCACAGGTGCTCTTTCTTGACGAGCCCAGCGCCGGGCTCGATCCGCAAACCCGGTTGCTGCTTTGGGACATCATTCGCGAATACAACCAGCGCGGCAAGACCATCCTTCTGACCACGCACAACATGGAAGAGGCCGACGCGTTGTGCCAGCGTCTCGCCATCATCGATCACGGGCGCAACATCGCGCTGGGCACGCCCGGCGAGTTGAAGGCGTCGGTCCCTGGCGGTTATCTGCTGCGCCTGCGTTTTGGCCGGCAGTCTCCGGAATTGCTGCAACGCCTTCAGAATTTGGCGGGAGTGCGGGAGGTTCGCGCGCATCCGGATGCAGCCGCCGACAATTCCGCCGATGTGTACGCCGACCGCGGCGGCTCGCTGGTTTCCGAGATTGCCAATCTTGCCTCCGGCGCCTCCATCGAACTGTGCGATGTGCACATCTCCGAGCCCAGCCTGGAAAATCTTTTCCTGCACCACACCGGAAGGAGCTTGCGCGAATGAACTGGACGACTTTTCTCGCCCTGCTGGCGCGCGACGCTCATGTCGCTCGCCGCAACGTGATCCCTTTGCTGATGCAGACTTTCTTGCAGCCAATGATGTTCGTGTTCATCTTCGGTCGCGTGATGGTGAGCAGCGGCTACATGCCCGTCGCTTACAAGAGCCTGCTGCTGCCGGGGATCATGGCGATCAGCATGGTGTTCACGGGCGTCTGGGCGGTGGCGATGCCATTGATTGCCGAATTTCAATTCACGCGCGAGATCGAAGACCGTCTGCTGGCGCCGATTGAAATTTCATGGCTGGCCGTCGAGAAAGTAGTTTTCGGCACGCTGCAAGCGCTGGTTGCGGGACTGGTGGTGATCCCGTTGGCGTGGCTACTGCTGCGTCCCGTGGAATTCAACCTGCATTCGCCCCTGACCTTCGCCGGCGTCACGTTGCTGGTGGCGCTTTTCTCGTCCTGCGGAGGTCTCGCCCTGGGTTGCAGCGTGAACCAGACTCACATCGGGCTCATGTTCAGCATGGTTTTGACGCCAATGATTTTTTTCGGCTGCACGTATTATCCGTGGAGCGCCCTCAGCCATTTTCCGGTTCTGCAGAAAATTGTATTGGTGAATCCTCTGGTCTATGCGAGCGAGGGCCTGCGCGGAACGCTCGTGCCCCAATTTCCGCACCTGCCTCTGCTGGCTGTGTTCGTTGCCCTGGCGTGCTTTGACGCGCTGCTGCTGGGCATCGGATTGCGACAGTTCCACAGCAAAGCGGTCAGCTAGGTGGAGCCGGGAACCACCGTTGATTGCTGATTGTTGATTCAAGGCTCACCAATCCGGAGGTCTGGCGGTTTTCAATCAACAATCAGAAATCAACAATCCACAATTCTCCGCCGCCGGCACCTATTCCCGGGCGATGGTCCCCGGCTTCACGCTGTCGGCGAAGGCATCCGCGATCGTGTAGCGCATTACGTCTTCATACTCCGGCCCCAGAAACCTGCGCAGCCGATCGGTATTCATGATGTATTCGCCCGTCATGTAGGGAAGCGCTTCCGGCGGAATCGCGGAAATTTGGCGGTTCCACAGAATTTTCAGGACCAGCCGCATCCCCCATTTTCCGGGCACGCGAATCAACTTGGCCCGCGCCATTTCCACGCAGCGGCCATAGCTGAGTGGTTCTCCCCGCCCGGCCACATTCAACACCGTCAACCGCTGGGTCTCGGGCTCGCGGCGCAGGATGTGGGCAATCAGCCGCGCCATGTCGTCCACATGGACAAACTGAATCTTCTTGTCCAGAAATTCCTGCCCACGCGGAAGCATGCAGGGCAGCCGTTTTCCCGCGCTCCGCATTTTTTCGGCGCGTGCTCCCTTGCCATTGGGCGTGCCGCGGAACGCTCCCAGCAAATAGTTCTCCACGCTGGCCCCGGCAAAAATATGCGGCCGCAGAATGTAAGCGCTGCATCCCCGCAGCGAGGGCGAACGCTGCCGCACCACTTCGTCGGACTCTTTCTTGTGGATCGCGTAGGGCAGCGTGTGGGCGCCGAGCGGGAAGTCTTCTTCGACGGGCCGCGGCAGGTCCGATCCATAAGCCGACACGCTGCTGGGAAAAATGAATTGTTTCACGCCATCGTCGGTCTGGCGGTTGGCCTCGGTGACGGCTTCCATCACGCGCGCCGTGCCCGCCACGTTGATCTGCCACATGCGCGTTACGTCGAGCACGCCCGTGCGCACCGGATCGATCACAAACGCCAGATGAACCACGGCATAGGTCTGGGTATCGCGCAGCAGTTCATACAGACTGCGGCACGATGCTTCCTCGCCCAGGTCCATGCGCTCGAATTGCAAGGGAAGGTCAGTGTGGGGCGGACTCATGTCCACCCCAATGACTGAGAAACTCCCCAGCAGCGGCAAAAGCCTGAGGCCAAGATTGCCGCTAATGCCGGTGACTACGACGACAGGCTTCGCCATCAGTTCGGTGAAGCAGCCGGCGGTGGAGCCGGCGTCGGCGTTTGTGGCTGAGCTTGCGGGTGCGTCATCGGAGTCTGCGTTTGCGGCCCCCGGTTCGGCGGCATCCGCTGAGGCGATCCGGCCGGGGCGGGCGGACCAAAATATTCCTCATTGGTCTGCACCGTATACGACTTCTGGTATTTGTCCATCTCTTCGCGCTGCCGCTGGCCCTGCAACATGCCGTGAATTTCGTTTTTCAGTTGGTCGTCCAGGGGCATTTGCACGATCGCCTTAACCTTGTAAATGTAATGCCCTCCCGGATCGCTGATCACCTGCGACACCTCGCCTTCCTTCAAATCGAAAACCGCGACCTGGCCCGGGGGCAGGCCGTTGCGCCGCACCTTGGGCAGGTTGATGGGAGGCGCATCCATTTTCATTGCTGCGGCGTCATAGGCTTGCTTCTGCAGCTTCACGAAGTCTTCTCCCGCGGCCGCCTGCGTCCGCAGACTCTCCGCCAGCTTCGCTTCCTCCTGCTCGGTATCTGCTTTGGCCTTCTGTTGCTGTTCGGGAGTTAACTTCGCATCTTTCTCATCCTTCGTATCTTTTTCTTTTCCTTCCTTCTCGTCCTTCAGCTCTACCTTGGCTTCAGCCGCTGCTGGCCGGAAGTGCGGCACAAAGACGCGGTCGACGTTGAACTCCTGATAGGTAGTGAGGTGTGCCTGATAGTAGCTGTCAACGTCTTCATCGGAAACCTTGGCCGCTTTTTCCGAGATTTGATCCCGCAATTCCTTGCCGAGAATCTGCAGGCGGGCAAATTTCATCTCCGTCTCGAAGCGGGCGGTTTTGTCCAGACCCTGCGTCTGCGCGGCCTGGGCGAATGCCAGAATGCCCGGATAAGCCGTCGCCAGCTGCCGCTTGAGTTGCGGATTCGGGTGGGTTGAGATGCTGTCCACCAACTTCTCGAATTCCGCGCGCGTGATCACGGTCTTGCAATCCGCGGGCGCCGTCTTGGCCACCGGCTTCGCCGGGGCTGCACCAGCTTTGGCCGCAGCCAGCCGCGGTTGCGGCTTGCACACTCCCGTAATTGTGAGCACGGCGGCGGTTGCCGGAACCGACTCTGCCGAATCCGGAAGCCCGGCGGCGGCCTGCGGCCCGCCCATGTTCGCCCGGCCTGGCTGGGCCGGCGGCGGTGCACCCTGCTGGGCTTGTCCCCAGGCCAACCCTCCCAACAACACACACATCAGCCAACTCCTACGCATAAAAGAATTCCTCCAGGATTGGTGTTTCAGAATGTTGCAAACCTAAACTACACATCCTAGCACGTCTGCCAGTGTAGGACGGACACTCTTGTCCGTCGCTTTTGACGTTGTCTTTCGACTTACCCGCACGCGCTCAAAATCAAAGTCACAAGGCGGCGGACAAGAGTGTCCTGCCCTACACAATCCAGGTCAGAGTCCAAGCGAGTGCCCGCGCCACAAACAGCTGGCACCGAGAGCCCGATAGCCGAAGCCCGAAGCCCAAAGCCCAGCAGCTATAATCCCTGCATGTCAGGCAGCCCCGCCGTTTATTCTCCCGGATCGATGCGTGCGGAAAAACGCGCGGCTGCGGGGAATTCCGTTCTCGCCGCGCTCGTCATCACCTCGCTCAAAGCCCTCGTCGGCCTGAGCACGGGCAGCCTCGGCATCCTCTCGGAAGCGGCCCACTCCGCGCTTGACCTGATCGCCGCCCTCATCACTTTTTTCTCCGTCGGAGTTTCCGACAAGCCCGCTGACGCCGATCATCAGTATGGCCACGGGAAAATAGAAAGCTTTTCCGCGTTCCTCGAGACCACGCTACTCCTGCTGACCTGCGCCTGGGTAATCTACGAAGCCGTATTGCGGCTGTTTTTCCGCCAGGTCGAAATCGAGCCGTCCCTGGCGGCGTTCGCCGTCATGCTGTTTTCCATGGGGATCGATTGGTGGCGTTCCAGCGTGCTCGGCCGCATCGCCACCAAGTACGACAGTCAGGCGCTCGAAGCCGACGCCTTACATTTTTCCACCGACATTTGGTCCGGCGGCGTGGTGGTGCTCGGACTTCTGCTTGTGCTCCTCGGGCGCACCCTTCATGTGGGATGGTTGCGCTACGCCGACCCGGTCTCAGCCCTTTTCGTTGCCGGAGTGATCGTCCACGTCAGCTGGCGCCTGGCGCGGCGCACGATCGACGCTCTGCTCGATGCCGCCCCCGCCGGTGTTCGCGCGCAGATCACCGATGCCGTCTCTCATGTGGAGGGCGTGCTCGAAGTGGACCGCGTCCGCATCCGCCGCGCCGGCAACCATTACTTCGCCGATCTTGTCGTTGGCATGGCTCGCACCCTAACCTTCCAGCGTTCCGAGCAGTTAGTGGAGGCCGTCACCAGCGCCGTGCGCCGCGTTCTTCCCGACGCCGACGTCACCGTGCAACCCTTGCCTCGCGCCCAGCGTTCCGAAAATACCTTCGACCGCATCCGCGCCGTCGCCACCCGCCACAACCTCAACGTGCACGACATCAGCGTGCAGGACGTGGCCGGCCAGTTACACGTGGAGCAGCACGTGGAGCTCGACGAACGAATGACCCTCAAACAAGCCCACGATCAGGTCACTGAACTCGAAGCCGACATGCGCCGCGACGTCCCGGAAATCGCCGACATTCTAACCCACATTGAAAGCGAGCCTGCGACCATCGAAAAGCCCGAAGAAGTCGTCAGCGACGCCGAACTCGAGCATCAGCTGAAGGTCGTCGCTTCGCAGTTTCCCGAAATCCTCGACGTGCACGACTTCATCATCAAGCGCGTCCGCGGACGCCTCTACGTCTCCTGCCACTGCACTCTGTCCGAAGATCTCCCGCTTTCGAGCGTGCACGACATCCAAACCGAACTCGAAATCCGTTTCAAACAGCACGCCCCGGAATTGTTCCGTGTCCTGATCCATCCCGAACCCAACACGGATAACCGGAGATAGGAATACGAGGTAGAGAGAATATGACCGAAGCCAAAGCCAGGTGGATCGAGGGCCAGCAGTTCACTGGCATCGCGACCAGCGGCCACGCCATCATCCTCGATGGCGACAAGAAGACCGCGAGCAGCCCCATCGAGCTTGTTCTCATCGCCTTGTGCGGGTGCACAGGCTACGACGTGGTCTCGATTCTCGGGAAGAAGCGCGAACCGTTCACGCATCTCGAAGTCCGCGCCCAAGCCGAGCGCGCTACCGGCTACCCCGCCGTTTTTACTGAGATCAAGCTGACTTACCGCGTTGGTGGTAAAGTGTCGCGCAAGGCGGTCGAAGATGCCGTCCACCTCTCCAAAGAAAAATATTGTTCAGTTTCCGCCATGCTGGAAAGAACCGCAAAGATCACCGCCAGCATCGAATACGTAGACGCGTAACTCTTGTCGGGGTAACGACGAAGACATGCTGCACAGCTACCAAAGCGGCTTTAGCCTATGACTCTCAAAATCGTCCTGTTCACCCAACCCGCCTGCCTCTCCTGCGAGCTGATGAAGGTCTATCTGGAAGCTCGCGAACTCACCTTCGTCGAGCGCGACATCGCCGCCGACCCTGCCGCCCGCCAGGAGATGGTCGACGAACATGACAGCCTTACCACTCCGACCATGGTTGTAATCTCAGGCGAGACCGTAGAAGTGATCGTCGGCTTCGCTCCCGAACGCCTCGACGAACTACTCGCCGCAGCGGAGTCATCGGAGCAAGCGCCCGACCCATCGCCGCATCCACTGATTCGAATTACGAACTCCGCCTAGCGTCCGCATAGAGTTCGAATAAAGTTCGCATAACGGCCGCTGAATTCTGACTCGCCCCCGCCCACGAGGCCTGCTATCGAGAATCCCGCCCATCCCCGGCCGCCGCATCCTCTCCGCGGATATTTATTCATCGCCTCCGCCGCATTTCTCTGGGGAGTTTCCGCGGCTCTCGGCCGCGCCGTCTTGACCGGAAAATTTCCGCTGAGCGGCCAAGCGATTCGTCCCGTTGCCGTGCACCCGATCGACGTGCTCATCCTCTCGCAAACCCGCACCACATTTTCGCTCATCGTCCTGCTGCCCATCCTGTTTGCCCGCCGCGGATGGCAGCGCATCCAGCTCCCCACGCCCGATCTCGTGCAGTGCCTCGCCCTCGGCATGCTGGGCGTAGCCGCATCGAATTATTTTTATTACGTCGCCATCCAGAGAACCAGCGTCGCCATCGCCATCATCGTGCAATACACCGCGCCGGTCTGGGTGCTGCTCTACGTAGTCGCGCGCCGCCAGCAAAAACTTTCGCTGCAGAAAGTGGCCGCCGTTGGCACAGCCATCGCCGGAATCGCTCTCACCCTCGGCATTGTCGGAGCGAAATCTTCGCCCCTCCGCCTCGACTCTTACGGCCTGTTCGCCGCGCTGCTCGCCTCCTTCTCCTTCGCGTTCTACAACCTCGCCGGACACCGCATTCTCGCCCGCCACGATCGCTGGCGCGTCCTGGTGTGGACCTTGACCTCCGCCTCCATCTTCTGGCTGATCGTGAATCCGCCCTGGAAAATTCTCGCCGCGCACTACGCGCCCGCGCAGTGGACATTCCTCTTCGCCTTCTCCATGATCTCCGTCCTGTTCGCATTCTCGCTCTACTTCCAGGGACTGCAACATCTCGAACCTACGCGCGCCATCATCGCCAGCTGCCTCGAACCGGTCTTCTCCATCCTGCTCGCAGCCGCACTTCTGGGTGAAGTGCTCCGCCCCATCCAGACCGTCGGCATCATCCTGGTCCTCGCCGCCATCGTGCTCGTGCAACTCCCCAGCCGCGGTACGACACCGTCCGAAACTTCCGTCCTGGTCGAACCGATCGAATAGGTCGTCTTAAATGAGTCGTCCAGAGGAATGATTCCGGGAAGGGCACGGCTTCAGAGGCTGCGGAAAAACTCGCAAAGGCGGCCCGGTAACGTGGAAGAGCGGCGCTTCAGCGCCGCGTAGCCTTCAAATCAGCGCGGGCTTCAGCTCCTGAGGTTCGCCCCCCCTTTCCAACGCCCCAAGATGATCAACAGTTGCTAGAGGGCTCCCCGAAAGTAACGTTCCACTCTTGGTACTTTGGTGCTGCTTTTGACAAGGTTTTTACTTCAGAATCGCCGATTCTTGGCTACGCTCTTCTTAATCCTGATCGGATGATCGGATCGACCGACATTGCTGGAAGAGAGAGGTTTGCGTTATGAGAGTCCGCTTCGCAGTCTGCGTTTTGGCATTTCTTTGCGCCTCGATTGCGCCCTGTTTCGCCCACCACATGGCGGTGGTTGTGAACAAAGACAATCCGGTGGAGAACGTCTCTGCCGCGCACCTGGCGAGAATTCTTCGCGCGGAAATCAGGAAATGGCCCGACGGCAAAAACGTCGTCCTCGTTCTCCACAAAGACTCTTCGGGAGAAACCGAAACCCTGCAGCACCTGAACAAGTTGTCCGCTGCGGAGTGGAGGAGCGTCCTCGCCACCCACAAGGATTCCATCCTGCTGGTGGATACCGACGCCGACGTCCTCAAAGCCGTGAAGTCCGATCCCGGCGCCATCGGTCTGGTCGAGGAGCACTCCCTCGACAGCACCATTACCGTCGTCAAAGTCGACGGCAAGTTACCCATGGAGTCCGGCTACCTGCCGCATTAACGAGAGCGGAGAGACGTTGCTTCGAACGTCTCTGCCGGCGGCATCCGTGCTCTCGCCAGCTTCAGTGGTGGCGTCGGCATAGAGGTTCGAAGCAACGTCTCTACGGCTGCTTCGTTTTCGCCCCCGCCCGCCGTGCCAGCAGCCGAAAATATCTCCGCGCCTTCCCCACATCGCGCGCAATCTGTTCCCGCAACGCCTCCACCGAAGGAAACTTGATCTCCTCCCGCAGCCGCTCCAGAAAACAAATCTCCACCTCCGTCTCCGGCGTCAGCTCAATGGGATGGAAATTCAGCAGGTGCGTCTCTACCGCAAACAACTCCGCCCCAAATGTGGGACGGTTCCCCACATTGGTCACTGACTCAAACTGCTCCGCGCCCACGCGCGTGCAAGTAATGTAAACGCCATCTTTCGGAACCAGCTCTTCATAGCGCGCCAGATTAATCGTCGGCACGGTGTACTTCGATCCGTAGCCGCGCCCGCGTCCTGGGGTCCCCAGAATGCAAAATGGACGCGCCAGCAGATGCCGCGCCCGGCTCACCCGCCCTTCGCCCAGCAGCTTGCGAATCTGGCTGCTTGATACGGTCTCGCCGCGCAGCTTCATCTCGGGATAGGTCTTCACTTCAAATCCCATCTCGCGCCCAAACTCGGCGAGCATGTGGATGTCGCCCCCCGCCTTGTGACCGAAGCGAAAGTTGTAGCCTTCATGCACCTCGCGCACATGCAGCTTCTTTTTCAGGATGCGCTCCGCGAATTGCCGCGGCGTCATCAGCGAAAGATCGCGCCCAAAAGGCAGCAGCAGCACCGCATCCACTCCAGTGCCTTCCAGCAGAAGGAGTTTCTCCGCGGTCGGCGTAAGCAACTTTAAACTAGATTCCGGACGCAGAATCCGCGCCGGATGCGGCTCAAACGTCACCGCCACGGCCCTTGCCCCATTCGGCCGCGACCGCGCCACAATCTCGCGCAACACATGCGCATGCGCGCAATGCACTCCATCAAAATTCCCCACGCTGACCAGCGTCGACCCAAAGTCCCCGGGAATGTCGTCAAGTGTGCGAAAGATGTGCATGGTGAGTCGGAAGCGAAGGTTCTTGCTGGCCACTGATCCCTGACCACTGGCCCCTGCTTTTATATCTCAAACTCCAGCTTCATCCCGTCGTGCGCCAGCCGCACATGCGGAGGCAGCGAGGCGTTGGTTGCTTCGTGGGCCAGATCGTGGCAAATGTGCGTAAAGAACGCGCGTTTGGGTTTCACCCGGTCGACAATCCGCAATGAATTGTGCACCGTCGAGTGCGTCGGATGCGGCTTGTGCCGCAGTGCATCCAGAAACAAAATATCGAGCCCGCGCAGCCGATCGAACGACGATTCCGGAATCTCACTGTGGTCGGTTAAATACGCGGCCGATCCAAAACGGTAACCGCAAATCTGGTTCTCGCCGTGAATCAGAATCACCGGCTCGAAACGCGCGCCCAGTACGTCTACCGGCCCGTCAATCGGCTTTAGTTCCAGTTGCGGCAGGCTGCCAAACTTATAGTCGCCGTCAAAAATGTAGGTAAACATCCGCCGCAGAAACGCCGCCGCATCGGGACGCGCGTAGAGCGGCAGCTTCCCCGGCTTGTGCTTGTAGCTCAGCGGCCGCAGATCGTCAATGCCCAGAATGTGGTCGGCGTGGGTGTGGGTATAAAGCACGGCGTCCACACGCATAATGTTTTCGCGCAGGGCTTGCGTATAAAAATCCGGTGAAGTGTCGATCAGCACCACCTTGCCGCCGTATTCGATCATCACCGAAGGCCGGGTGCGCTTGTCGTGCGGATCGTCCGAGCGGCACACCGCGCACTCGCACCCCAGCGTGGGCACGCCCATGGAAGTGCCACTGCCCAGCACGGTGAGCGTAGCTTTCATGATTTTGCTTTCTTGTTTCTGTTACTTTCCCCGAGCTGTTTCATCCTGCGCTGGTTCGTAAGGCCCTGCTTCATCTGGCGTTTTTCATCCGCCGTTGTCTCGTCTGGCGTTTTTTCACCGAACCCCGGCTCCCGCCGCCGGCCCCGGCTTCGGCGGACGGGCCAGTGCGTTCGTCACTTCCACATACGCCATGCGCAGTTCGTAGAGGCTGTTCTGCAGGAAGTTTTCTTCCGCGGTGGTGAGGTTGTTCTTGGTCTTCTCGCCGATCAAACTGAGCGTATCAATCGTTTGCCGCGCCCCGATGATGTCCACGCGCGGCTGCTGGCCTTGCTCGCGCATCATCCCCAACTGCAGCATTGCCGTCATATAGAGCGAAGCCAGAAAGCGCTCAAACGTCATTTCGAACTCTTTGGCCGAGTGCCCGCTGAGTTCCACCTGCGAGTCCACATCGCGCGCCGATTGCCGGTACGCTGCCGCCTGCGCATTCTGCTCGGCCATGCTGGGAGGAGGCGGAATATCGCGCTCCGCCACCAGGTCCGGAGTTGCTTCGGGTTGCGGCGCCGCAGATTCCACCACCCTCGCAGATTCCTCGACCACAGGCGCGGCCGGAGCCGGGGGCGGTTGCGGCGCCGATTCAACTTCTTCCACCACCTCACTGCGCAGCGCCCCGTCCGACGTGAAAAGGCGCCGGTCGGTCACCGTGAAACTGGATTGTTCATGCTTCTTATGAGCCATAAAATTTCATCCTCAAAAAATTCTCTTCGAAAATGCAGAAACTAGAAACCAAAACCGCGCCGGGTGCCCCATTTCTCGCGTCCTTTGCGAGAAGTGGGGATTTCAACCGCGGGAAGCTGGGACTTACCCGCTCATCGCTACGCGACTGCACCCTCAAACGGCAACTTTACAACCTTCGCCGCTGCCGTACCAATCGTTACCTCGCGTCCCGGCGCACCCACCTCCCGCCGGATGTAACCCAGCGCCACGCTTCGACCAGGCTCTCCGGGAAGGGAAGCGACGCTGGTCACCTCGCCGACTTCCTTCTCTAAAGCAGCGGCGTCACGCGCAACAATCTTCGCGCCCGCCGCGACCGGAGCGCCATTCTCCAGCAAAAAGCCGGTAAACATGCGGTGCACGTTGCCGCGCGCGCGAATGCGTTCGACAATCTCCTGCCCGATATAGCAACCCTTGGTAAAACTCAACGCCTGCGCCTGTTCAGTTTCCTGCGGCAGTTCGCGCTCGCGAATATCCACTCCATAAAGCGGAACGCCCGAAAGAATACGATGAGTCTCCAGCGCGTCGGCTCCCACGGGAGTTGCGCCCGCAGCCACCAGCGCGTCCCACAGCTTTCTCGCTTCTCCCGGGGCCAGCCAGATCTCGTAAAAATTGTCCGCGCGCGCCAGCATGCCATCCACGCCCCGCCACTTCACCTCGTCCAGATGAAGCTGCAGCTGCAGATCGCCCGCCTGCGGCGCCGCTCGTTCCGCCAGTTCGAATCCGCACGCCGCCAGCACCCCGCGAGCTTGCGGACCGCTCACGCCCAGAGCAGTCAACTGCTCGCTCAGATCGCTGACATCGACCTTGTCCATGATGATGTATTTGCGGAAGATGGCGAGAATTTTCTCAGCCTGGCTGCGATCGGTATCGACCAGCAGCGACTCGCCGCGATTGTAAGCAGTGAGGTCGCCGAGAATGTGTCCCTGCGGATTGAGAATGAACGCATACACGCCGTGTCCGACGGTCAGGTCGCGGATGTTGTTGCTGACCATGCCGTTCAGCCAGCGCACGCGGTCCTTGCCGGCCAACGCGATCTTCGCGCGGAAACCCAAATCGTAGACGCCGCAACCCGCGCGCAGCGCAGCAAGCTCGGTTGCCGGGCTAGAGAAAGCCGTGGCGGTGGTCGCGCCGCGGTATTCGCCCATGCGAGACGCCCCCAGGCTTTCGACGTAAGTCGGCAACGCAGTCATGCTCATAATGATCTCTCGATTATAGCGGAGGGTGTGGTGTGCAGCAGGATTGTGTGGCGCGGGCACCTGCCCGTGGCCTTTGACGTAGCTTTGATGATGTAGGACGCGCACTCTTGCCCGTCGCCTTTGACGTTGTTTTTTTGATAGTGGAGGAAACGTCGAGTCAACGTCAAAAGCGACGGACAAGAGTGTCCGTCCTACACTTGTCTGGGAACTGTCGCAGCGTGCTCGTGGCGAGGAAACTGTCGAGCTTCGCTCGGCTGAACAGCCGGGGGTGGCTGTCCCCATATGAGCATCTCGCTGACTTAAACATCGCGCCTGCTCGTTCACGGTTACTTATGCACCCCGGCTTATGCTAACGTTTTGCCGTGAATTCCCTGACTCCATCGCTCCCCTCATCATCCAGCAAGCGCATCGCGATCATCCCTGGGGATGGCATTGGCCAGGAAGTTATTCCCCAGGCCGTCAAAGTCATCAGGGCTACAGGCGCCGAGGTTGAACTCAGTGAGTTCGACTGGGGCGCTGATCGTTACCTGCGCGACGGCATGACTGTTCCGCCCGACGGCTTCGAGATGCTGGGGCGCGATTTCGATGCGATTCTGGTTGGAGCCTTCGGCGATCCGCGCGTTGCGTCGAACATTCATGCCAAAGAGATTCTGCTGGGGATGCGCTTCCAGATGGACCTGTACGCCAACGTCCGCCCGGTGCGTCTGCTCGATAGCGCGGTGTGTCCGCTGAAAGGGGTTGAACCGAAAGACATCGACTTCGTCGTGATCCGCGAGAATACCGAGGGCGTCTACACCGACGCGGGCGGCGTGTTCAAGCGGGGGACGCCGGATGAGATCGCGATTCAGGAAGACATCAACACGCGCAAGGGAGTCGAGCGCATTATCCGTTACGCATTTGAATATTGCGAACGGCACACCAGGCTCGACGGCGCGCGGCGGAATAAAGTGCTGATGTGCGACAAATCGAACGCCATGACCCACGCCGGCGGGCTGTGGCAGCGCGTTTTCAAGGAAGTGGGCGGAGAGTACCCGCAGATTACAGCGCAGCACATGTACGTGGACGCGCTGTGCATGCTCATGGTGCGCGATCCGCGGCAGTTTGACGTGATTGTGACCAACAACATGTTCGGCGACATCATCACCGACCTGGCTGCGGGCTTGCAGGGCGGACTGGGGATGGCGGCCAGCGGAAATATCCATCCCGGGAAGACGTCGATGTTCGAGCCGGTGCATGGCTCGGCTCCGCCGATTGCGGGGAAGAATGTGGCGAACCCGTTCGGGGCGATTCTTACTTCGGCGATGATGCTGGCGCATCTAGGGCTGACGCGGGAAGCGGAGAAGATTGAAGCCGCGGTGCTTGAGGCCGTGCGGCAGAAGAAGACCACGCAGGATGTTGGCGGGACGCTTGGGACGCGGGAAGCGGCGGAGTGGGTGGCGGATTCTGTGGGCCGCTGACGTCTTGGACATATTGTCATCCTGAACGAAGCGAGGCGATTCGCGAATGCGAATCAGCGCGCGCGCAGCCGAAGGATCCCTTTTGCCGTCGTGCAAGGCACGCCAGGGAGTCCTCTTGTCGGGCGTACAGTTGCGAGATCAAACCGTGGAGCGAACTCTCGGATGAGCCGGCGATCGCTTCCGTCGGCACGGGGTCCTTCGACTCCGCGGGAACTGCGTTTCGCGCATTTCCCGCTCCGCTCAGGATGACAAGTCCCAAGGCTTTCGCTCGGGATGACAAGTCCGAGATGAGTTACAGCTTCCTGCATGCCAGCAGCGCTAATTCCCGCCATTTCCAGTGACAGTCCACGTCGGCGAAGCCGAGTTCGCGCAACCATTGCAATTGCGTTTCGACGTCTAACAGCTTGTTAGAGGGGTCTTCGGTTTCTACGGTGTAGCCGATGCCGTGCAGGAATTCTTGGTGCAGGCGGGGCGTGGGTGAGGATACGTGTTCCAGGTTGCAGAAGACGCCGCCGGGGCTGAGCAGCGCGTGGATTTCAGCGTAGAGGGTGCGCTTGCGTTCGTGCACGAGGTGATGAATGGCGAAGCAGGAGATGATGGCATCGAACTTGCCGAGACTTTTCGGGCCTGGATTTTTCGACGCCGTGCTGGCCAGGCTCAGTCCGGTCAGCGGTTCGTCGAGATTGTGAGATATGACGGTGACCGAGGAATCTGCAGCGAAGCGCTGGCGGGCGGCGTCCAGCATGGACGGGGAAAAGTCGATGGCCACGGCCTCGGTTTCCCCGTGCGTCGCCGGATATTTCTTAGCGAGATATTTCTTAACCAGCCCGAGCAGGCGTCCGTCGCCGGTGCCGAGGTCGAGAATGCGGTGTGCGTCGGCTGGAATAAATTCCAGCAAGGCTGCTTCGCCTTCGGTGCGGTGCCAGATGGAATCGGCGCGTTCGAGGTAGTCGCGGGCGTGGTCTGGAGAAGACCAGAGATTGATGGGCGGGTTGGTGGTCATGTCCCTTTGCCTTTTTGTGAACTTGAAAGGAGTATAGGGAAACAGGGTAGACTCGATCCTAATGAATAACGTTGAGAGGCTTGGACAGAGAGTTTGGTGGCGGTTTTGGGTGGTCGTGTGGATTGCGGCGCTGAGCTGCGGGTGGGCGGCTGCGCAGGACTCCGGTGGGCAGCAAGATCAGAATCAGAATCAGAATCAAAGTCAAAAGCAGACGGACAAGAGTGTCCGTCCTACACAGCCTGATCCCGCGCAAGCTGATTCCACACAGGCTCAGCCCGCGCAGCCGAAAGAAGAGACCAAGATTACGCCGCGGCAGGCGGAGGAACTTTTTCATTCCGTCGACGAGATTCTGGCTTTTGACAGCAAGCAGACTGGGCTGGTGGTGAAGAAAGAAGTGAAGCGCAAGCTCACCAGCCGGGAAGAAGTGGTCAGCTACCTGACCAAGAACAAGGATGACAAGGACACGCAACGGCTGCGGCGTTCGGAACTGGTGCTGAAAAAATTTGGGCTGTTGCCACGCGATTTCGATCTGGAAAAGCTGCTGGTGGCTCTGCTGCGCGAGCAGGTTGCGGGTTATTACGATCCGAAGACGAAGACGGTGCACTTGCTGGATTGGGTTCCGATGGAAGAGCAGGAGCCGGTGATGGCGCACGAGTTGACGCACGCGCTGCAGGATCAGGCGGTGGGGCTCGACAAGTGGATGAGCCGAGGCGAGAAAGATCTGGCCGAGACGCGAAAGAATCCTACGCCCGTCGATATTGAAAACGATGAAGAGGATAACGCTCGCCAGGCTGTAGTTGAAGGCCAGGCCGAGGCGGTGATGCTGCAGTACGCGCTGGCTCCGGTGGGGCGGTCGATTGTGGATTCGCCCGATCTGGTGGATGAGATGGAATCGAGCATGACGAATGGCACTCCGGATTCGACGGTGTTCAAGGATGCACCGATTTTCCTGAAGGAGTCGCTGACGTTTCCTTACCGCTACGGGCTGGAGTTTGAAATCAAGCTGCTGCAGAAAGGCGGTCGGGAGAAGGCCTTTGCCGGGGTGCTGGCGAATCCTCCGCACACCACGCGGCAGATCATGGAGCCGGAGACTTATCTTTCGGGAGAAAAGATTGAGCCCATGCGGGTGCCGAATTTCAAGCAGGACTTCAAGAATTATAAGAAGTTCGACATTGGCGCGATGGGCGAGTTCGACGTGGCGGTGCTGATCGAGCAATACGCGAATCAGGAGTTGGCGAAGTGGCTGTATCCGGAGTGGCGCGGCGGGTACTACTATGCGGCTCGGGCGAAGGACAATGTGGCCGCGCCGCTGGGGCTGCTCTATGTGTCACGTTGGTCGAGCGCGGAGAAGGCCGAGGAGTTTGCGGGGGTTTATGCGCGGTCGCTGGTGAAGCGGTACAAGAAGGCGGATGAGGTGGGGGTGGGGTCGGGTTCCGCGGCGTCGGCGTCCGGAAAATCCAGGCAGGGAGAATCTGTTGCTGCAAAATCTGGCGCTGACGAAGCCGGGGCGAAGGACGCGTCGAAACATAAGGGGTTCAAAGTGGTTCCCTTGAAAGGGCGGCACGCGTGGTCGACCGAGGAGGGTACCGTGGTGATTGAGGAGCAGGGCGATACCGTGCTGGTGAGCGAGAGTTTGGATGTGGGGACGACCGAGACGCTGGAGCGGGAAGTGTTTGGGGCGACGATGGCCGCGAAGTAGTGCAAGGGCTCCATCGACTGCGTGACTGGTCCGCTTCGCGCACCAGTCATTTCGCTCAGAGTTTGTGACTTTTTCGAAGTTGCCAAAACTCGATGCTGCAAACAAAACAGTTACGACGACAAAATCGTCGAAAATTCAAAAAAGTCACAAACTCTCAGGATGACAGACGGGAGGGAGTTGGACGATTTCAAGGGCTCCCCTTCCGGCTTCAGTTTTTCTTTGACGATTTCTTCTTGGTGTCCTTCTCGTCAGGAACCTCTCCCAGAAAATGTTGGACGTGGGCAACGACGTCAAACTTGTTGCCGTTGCGCTCGACGGTGAGTTTGCGTTCCTGACCGGGCGTGCCTTCAAGCAGCGACCAGACCTGTCCCATGGTTGAGTCGGGGACGGGGATACCGTCGACGGCGATGAGGTGGTCGCCAATTTGAATTCCGTCTGCAAGGCCGGGCACTGACGGCTTGCCGTCGAGGTCGGCGATGCCGAGGATGGTGAAACGGCCGTCGTCCTCGGGGCGGAGGGTGAATCCGATGACGTCGAAGTCCGGAGCTTTGAAAGTGCTGCCGATGTCGAAGTAGACGGTGGCATGAGCATAGTCGAGGCCGACGCGGTAGTTGAGCAGGGCGTTCGATCCCAGCAGACCGATCGTGGCTGCGCCGGCGCGCTTCTCAAACCACGACATTCGTTCCTTGGAAAAATCGGCCATGGGCACACTGGTGAGGTAGAGCGGGCCGTACTGCAGGCGGTCCACGCGCAGGAGCTTCCACTTCGGCTCTTCGTCCTGACCCCACATGTTGGCGGGGCCCACGGCTCCCGTCATGTGCGGCCAGTCGGGGTGAGCGCTCTGCAGTTTGTCGTAGAGATCTTCTGACAAAAAACTGATCGATGCGCCCAGGTCGAGGGCGAGGTTGTATTTTTTGTTTTCGATCTGGCTGGGGACCTGGATGAGCCCGTTCCCGGCGTTGATGAGGATTTTGCCGCTGATGCCTTTGAACTTCAGGGCTCCGGGTTGGGCGACGGTGAATTCGCGGTCGGGGAAATCCACGAGGACGTCATAGTGGCACAGGATGGAGGCGGGGAGATTAATTTCTGCGGACATGCCGGGCACCATTACCGTGGCCGCGCTGACCGGCTTGAGCGGGATTTTTACTTCTTTGATATTCGCGAGAGAGATTGGCATGTCGCCGGTCTTCATTCCTCCGGTCTTGGCGTCGCGGAGCGTGATGGCGGCGGGCGGGGGAGCGGTGCAGGCTTTGTCGTCGCAGGTGACGTTGAGTCCCATGAGCGTGGCGGCGCGGCGGGACATTTCGAGATCAGGATTGCCGTTGTCGACCCATCCGCGTATGCGTTTGGTGGTGCCGTCGGGAAGCGGGAGATAGACGTCGATGACCACTCGGTCGTGGTCGAGCGTGATGGGGATGGTGACGGACTTGGGCGCGGGCTGGGATGCGTCTTGGGCAAAGGCTGCGGTCACGAAGGCTAGTGCGAGCAAAGTGCGGGAGAGCATGTGGAGATTGTAAAGGGTCTGGCCGCGAACGACGAAAGATGGGACTGTTTATCGGGAGAGGCAGCGTACTCGAAGGCGAAGACTCAGTTCGCTGGCCGCGACTTAGGGGCTGTCGAGCTTCGCTCGACTGGACAGCCGGGGCGGCCGTCCCTACATGGGCGTCTTGGTCACAAGCCGATGCGTGGGGGAGCGTCTTGTATAATCGCAGGTTTGGCTTTGGGTGGTGATCTTTTCTGGGGGAACGGTGGCACAGGCGGAGATTGGGATCATCGGGGGCAGCGGGCTGTATTCGATGCCCGGGTTGAGCCGGGTGAAAGAGGTGCGGGTGAAGACGCCGTTTGGGGCGCCTTCTGACGCCTACGTGTGCGGGACGCTGGAAGGGCGCAAGGTGGCGTTTCTGGCGAGGCATGGGCGCGGGCACCGCATTCTGCCCAGCGAGTTGAATTTTCGCGCGAATATTCACGGGTTCAAACAGCTCGGGGTGGAGCGGATCGTTTCGATTTCGGCCGTGGGATCGCTGAAGGAAGAGCATAAACCGCTGGAGTTTGTGATTCCCGATCAGTTTTTCGATCGCACGCGGCATCGTGTGGATACGTTTTTCGGTGGCGGCGTGGTGGCCCACATTGCGTTTGCCGAGCCGGTGTGTGGAGAACTGGCGGCGGTGGTGGAGGCCGCGTGCAAGCAGGCCGGCGTGGTGGGCAAGCGCGGCGGAACCTATTTGTGCATGGAAGGTCCGCAATTTTCTACGCGAGCGGAATCGAATGTGTATCGCGGGATGGGCATGGACGTGATCGGCATGACCAACCTGCAGGAAGCGAAGCTGGCGCGCGAGGCCGAGCTTTGCTATGTGACCGTCGCGATGGTGACGGATTATGACTGCTGGCATCCGCATCACGACTCGGTGACGGTGGATCAGATCGTGGCTGTGCTGCTGAAGAATGCTGAGAACGCGACGAAGGTGGTGCGCGCCACCGTGGCGGCGACGCCGCAGGAGCGCTCGTGCAAATGCGGGTCGGCGCTGGCGCATGCAATTTTGACGGATCCGAAAAAGATTCCGGCGGCGACGAAGAAGAAGCTGAAGTTGATTTTGAAGAGCACGGGCTAGGGATCAGGGGCTAGTAGAACCCAGGGAGCCACGGTTTTTACTAACCCCTGGCCCTATTTTAGAGAGGACTTCGGCACTCATAATGAGCATTCTAGTCGTGGGTTCGGTTGCGTTTGATGATGTTACGTCGCCATCGGGCAGCATGAAAAATATTTTGGGCGGGGCGGGAACTTATTTCGCCCTGGCGGCCAGTTATTTCACGAAGGTGCGCGTCGTCGCCGTGGTGGGCGAGGATTTTGGAGCGGAGCAGGAACAGGTTTTCAAAGAGCGCGGGATCGATACGCGGGGCATCGAGCGTGCCGCGGGCAAGACGTTTCGTTGGGGCGGAAGCTACAGCGAGAACTTGAACGAAGCGAAGACGACATTTACCGACCTGAACGTCTTCGAAAAGTTCCAGCCGCGCATTCCCAGGGAATATGAAGATACGGAGTTTTTGTTCCTGGCGAATATCCAGCCTACGCTGCAGGCGGACGTGCGGCGCCAAATGCATGCGGTGCGGCTGACGGGGTGCGACACCATGAATTACTGGATTCAGGGCACTCCGAAGGAACTTGCCGAAACTTTGAAGCTGGTGGACGTGCTGCTGATCAATGATACGGAAACGAAAATGCTGGCGGGCGAGAGTAATCTGCCACGAGCGGCGCACAAGGTGCTGGCCATGGGTCCGCAGGCGCTGGTGATCAAGCATGGGGAATATGGCGCTACCATTTTTTTCCGCGAGGGCGCGTTTGGGATTGGGCGGCATCCGTTTCGCGCGCCCACGCTGCCGATTGAAGAGGTGAAGGATCCGACCGGAGCGGGCGATTCGTTTGCCGGTGGGTTCATGGGCTACATCGCGTCTCAGGAGGAGTTGAATCGCGAGGTGTTGAAGCGGGCGCTGTTCTATGGCGGGGTGATGGGATCGTTTGCCGTGGAGCGGTTTGGCACGGAGCGCTTGCAGGCGCTGACGCGCGAAGAGATTGACGAGCGTTTTCAGGTGTTCCGCGAATTGACGCACTTGGAATGAGCTTCGGATCGGCTGAAATGAATCGCGGCAAGACACCGGCCCGGACCAACGTGCCTTCCTCCGAACGATCGACGGGCAAGCTATCCATCGCCAGCGCGCCGGCGAGCTCGCGCTGGGATGCTGAAGTCAGGGTGCTGGCGTGGCTGGCCGTGTGGGTTTCGGTTTTTTCCTTCCTGTTTTATTTCCGGCGCGGGGATGTGCTGCTTTACGGCGACGCGGTCGCCCATATCAACATCGCGCGCCGCGTGTTCGATTCCAGAACTCCGGGGCTATTGCAGTTGGGGACGGTCTGGCTGCCGCTGCCCCATCTGCTGATGATTCCGTTTCTGATCTCGAGCGAAATGTGGCAGCGGGGCGTGGGCGGGTCGATTCCGTCGATGGCCGCCTACGTTTTCGGCGCGATCGGGATGTTCCGGCTGGTGCGCGGAGTTTTGTCGCGCGGAGGTGAGCCCGGTGGCGCGGCGAGGGTTGGGGCGTGGACGGCGGCCGCGGTTTTTGGGGCGAATCCGAATTTGATTTACATGCAGAGTACGGCGATGGGCGAGGCGCTGTATCTGGCGCTGTTCATGTGGGCGGTGGTGTTCTTCGCCGAATTTGCGCGCGGGGATGCGCGGGCGCTTCAAAAGTGCGGGCTGTGTTTGGTGGCGGCTTGTTTGACACGATACGACGGATGGTTTCTGGGTGTGGCGATGGTGGTGGGAGCAGTCGTGATCTACTGCTTCAAAGAAGTCGGCAGTCGGGATTCCCTCCTTTCGGAAACCGCGGAGGGTGGGGCAGCCAGAGTGATCCTGCCGTCTCGAAGTGCGATCGCGAAATTTATTTTGATTGCGGCGGCCGCGCCTGTGCTCTGGCTGGCTTACAACGACGTTGTCTATCGCAATCCGCTCGAGTTTGAAAATGGGCCTTATTCGGCGAAGGCGATTGAGAAACGGACGCAGAGCGCGGGGTCGGTGGGGCATCCCGGAACTGGAAATCTTTACGTGGCGGGGTTGTATTTTCTCAAATCGGCGGAAGCGAACCTGGCCGGGAACAAATGGCTTCAGCGATTGTGGATTGTGTTGGCGGCCGGCGCTTTGATTGTGATGATCTCCGATCGCCGGAAACGCGGGATCGAAGCGCTGGGCAAAGATGGAACGCTTGGCCTCGCGATTTCGCCGTCGCGATGGCCGCTGATTTTTCTGTTGGTTCCCGTGCCGTTTTATGCGCTGTCGATTGCTTACGGCGGAGTTCCGATTTTTATTCCGGAGTGGTGGCCGTTTACGCATTACAACGTGCGTTACGGATTGCAGTTGCTGCCAGCATTTGCGGCGGCGGTTGGGATTCTGGCGTACACAGCCGCGCGATCGAAGCAATGGGCAAAGCAGTGGCGACGCGCGGCGCTTCTCGGTTTGCTGATGGTCGTGATTGTGAGTTACGGGTTCATCTGGCGCGCCGGGCCGGTCTGCTATGAAGAGGCCGTCGTCAACATGCGGGGGCGCGTTGCCCTCGAGAAACAAGTCGCGGGTTGGCTGCACGCGCTGCCTGCGAACACCACGCTGCTGATGGATTTGGGCGGGCATCCGGGAGCGGTCGAGCAGGCGGGGATTCCGCTGAAGCGCACGATCAATGAAGGCAATCATCGGGTGTGGATGCAGCCGTCTGATTCCGAGGGGCTGTGGGAGCGCGCGCTGGCGAATCCAGGAGAACTGGCCGATTACGCGCTGGCTTTTGAGGGAGACGATGTTTGGCGGGCGGTGCAGGGGCGCGGTTTCAAAGAACTGGTCGTGATCCGAGTGACCGGGCAGTCGCAGGCCGTTCTCTACCGCGTGCGGTAATCAGAGACGTTAACGTGAGGCGGTGGGCGCCGGGAGTTGCGGTGATAAAATCCAGCCACCAGAGAGGCTTTCATCTGGGTGGCATTTTCTGTTCGCGCTTTCTAGCAGCGTTTTTCTGGTCCTGGGACATTCGCAATGAACTGGCAGAATATGCTCGATTTGCTGCACCGGGAGATGGCGACAGGCATCGTCACGAATTCTCTGGCGCGGCTGGTGGTGGCGGCGATTCTCGGCGGGATCATCGGCCTCGAACGCGAAATCAGACACCGGCCGGCGGGGCTGCGCACGAACATGTTCATCTGCTTTGGCTCAGCCATGTTCACGATTCTGTCGGATACGCTGGCGGTGGAACATCTGGGCGATCACACCCGCATTGCGGCGCAGATAATTCCCGGCATCGGCTTCATTGGAGCGGGATCGATTCTGCACACGCGTGGTTTGACTTCAGGGCTGACCACGGCTTCGACTTTGTTCGTGGTGGCAGGGGTCGGAATGGCCACCGGTGGCGGCCTTTACCTGACCGCGGTTTTTGCGACCGGCGTGATTCTGATCGCGCTGTTTACCCTGGGACATCTTGAACAAACCTTCAACTTGAAAACCTTGTTGATGAGTTACGAAGTGAAGGGCGCGAGTGTGGACGAGATCAGCCAGGAGGTGAACCGGATACTGGAGGCTGAGCATCGCATGATGCAGAACGTGATAAGCGGAAGCACGGGTCAGTACATTCGATTGCAGTTTGACGTAAGCGGGTGCAGACGCGAGCAGGACGAGTTGCTGCGGCGGATGAAGACGTCGGCGGTTTTGGGCGGCGTGATTTCGTTGGGCCCGGTGGAATTGGAGTGAGCGAAGAGTCTGCGGTGATTCCGTGGCTAAAAGCCAGCGCCTGCGGGAACGATTTTTTACTGATCGACGGATCATGGATTGACGGATCAGCGGTCGGGAGCGCATGGGCTCCGGTCGATATCGGTGAATTTACCCGCCGAATATGCGATCGGCATGAAGGTGTGGGAGCGGACGGCGTGGAGTGGATGCTGCCGCATGCCACGGCGGACGCGGAAATCCGGCTGATGAATGCCGACGGCTCCGCGGCGGAGATTTCCGGCAACGGCACACGCTGCGTGGCCGCGTACTTGTGCGAGGAGCGGGGAAAAGAGACCGTCCACATTCAAACCGGAGCGGGAGTGAAAACATGCGTTCTCACCGCGCGCAGCGATTCCCGATTTGAGTTTGAGATGGCCATGGGCGGAGCAGAGGTCGGGAAAGAATGGACCGTCTTAGCCGGCGGTGACGAAGTTCGGGGCATTCCAGTTTCGCTGGGCAATCCGCATTACGTGGTTTTCGTAGACCGTTTTGACGACAACTGGCAGGCGCAAGCCGCGGACATTCAACGCGATTCCAGATTTGTGCACGGCGTAAATATTGAACTGGTGTTGACAGCGGGAAAGCACGATCTGCACGCCCGCTTTTTTGAACGCGGCGTGGGGGAGACGCGGTCCTCCGGCACGGGTTCCTGCGCCGCGGCGGTGGCGGCGCTGTCGACGGGCAGGCTGCAATCGCCAGTGACCGTACATGCTCCAGGAGGACTGCAGACCGTGCGCTGGGATAATCATCAGGTGTTTCTGCGCGGACCGGCGCGCTTAGTGTGCCGAGGAGAATTCTTCTTGCGTTGATCTTTTCTTATATTCATCGTCCTACGTTGATCTTCATTTGTGTTGAGCTTCTTAAAGAGAGATCGTCTTACACTGATCGCATCGTCTGCCGCAACAGGTTTCTGACTTCATGCCTCGCTCAAACTCTTCGCGCATCAAGCCCCCCGCTCTCCGGCCCGGGGATACCATCGGCATCGTTGCTCCGGCCAGCAATCTCAAGCGCAGCGAACTGGAAGCTGGGTGCGAGGCACTGCGGATCGCAGGGTACAAGCCGTTTTATTTCGATTCGATTCTTGAGCGAGATCTTTATTTTGCCGGATCGCTCGAGCGGCGCATTCGCGAATTGGCCGAAATGTTCGCGCGGCCGGACGTGCGGGCGATTTTGTGCGCGCGCGGCGGCTACGGCGCGAACTACCTGCTCGAGGCGCTCGACCTGGATGTGATCCGGAGCAACCCGAAGATCTTTATCGGCTACAGCGATATCACTACGCTCCTCAATTTTTTTGTGGACGCAGGTGGGCTAGTAACTTTTCACGGGCCGATGGCCGCGAAAGACTGGGCACGCGCCGGAGGCGTGGATGTGGCGTCGTGGCAGGCGGCGCTGGGAGGCGCGACAGGGTGGGAACTAAAGCTGGGCGCGGATTCCGGCGTGAGCGGACTGGTCGAGGGCGCGACGGAGGGTATTCTTTATGGCGGGTGCCTCTCGATTCTGGTGGCTTCGCTGGGCACGCCTTACGAGATCAAGACGGAGGAGACGATTCTGTTTCTGGAGGATCTCGCGGCCAAGCCTTATCAGGTTGACCGCATGCTCATGCAGTTGAAGCTGGCGGGGAAGCTCGACGGCGTTCGAGGTATTGTTTTCGGGGAGATGATGGATTGTGTGCAGAATGCGAACCAGGGCTACACCCTGCAAGAAGTTGTTATGCGAATTGTCGGTGGGTTGGAAGTGCCGGTGGCGTATGGTTTGCGCTCGGGGCATGTGACCGCCGGAAACATTACGCTGCCGTTTGGAGTGCGGGCGGGATTGACGGTTGGCGGAGGGCAAGTTGGGATAACGATTCTCGAAGCGGCGGTCACAGTTTCGTGAGAGCGCAACTTTGCGCTGGCTGCAAGAGCTGACCGCAAAAAGGGCGCACAGGAAATCGCGAAGGGCGCTTAGAAAGATTCATGAACCAAACGAAACACATTCATATGATCGGCATCTGCGGGACGGCCATGGCCTCGCTCGCTGGGATGCTGAAGCAGCGCGGGTTTCGCGTGACTGGATCGGACGCGGCGGCGTATCCGCCCATGTCGGATTTTTTGCGGGAGTTGGGGATTTCACTGGCGCAACCGTTTGACGCGCACAATCTCGAACCGCGGCCCGATCTGGTGGTGGTGGGAAATGCGATTTCGCGCGGTAATGTCGAATTGGAGCAGGTGCTCGACCACCGCCTTCCATTTTGCTCGCTGCCGCAACTTTTGCACGACGAATTCCTGCGCGGCAAGGAGGTGCTCGTAGTCGCTGGAACGCATGGCAAGACCACGACTACTTCCATGCTGGCGTGGATTTTTCATTGCGCCGGTTTGCAACCGTCGTTTTTGATTGGTGGCATCGCCGAAAATTTCGGTTCGAGTTTTCATCTGGGACGGGGAAGATACTTCATTCTGGAAGGCGACGAATACGATACGGCTTTCTTCGATAAAGGCCCGAAGTTTCTGCATTATTTTCCGGACTCGGTCATTCTCACCTCGGTCGAGTTTGACCACGCCGATATTTACAAAGATCTGGACGCGGTGGAGACGGCTTTCAAGCGTCTGGTGAATCTGATTCCGCGGCGCGGTCGCATCGTCGCGTTTGACGGATCGGTCGGAGAGGCTACGGGGAGTGCGAGTCTGGAGCGCTGCCTGGCCAAGACGTTTTGCCCGGTCGAGCGCTACGGCGGCGGAGCCAGCTCGCAATGGCGTGTGACCAATCTTCGGCTGGAGCCGGGACGAACGGTGTGGTCGGTGCTGCATGAGGGCAGTCCCTGGGCGGACTTTGAGTTTGCGTTGGCGGGCGAATACAACGTGTGGAATGCCACGGCTGCCGCGGCTTTGGCGGCAGCCTGCGACATTTCTAAAGACGAGATCGCGGCTGCGCTCAAAACTTTCAAGAGCGTGAAACGGCGGCTCGAAGTCAAAGCTCAGGTGAACGGAATTACCGTGATTGATGATTTTGCGCATCATCCCACGGCGATCGCCGGAACGCTGAAGGCGTTGCGGGCGCGCTATGCGGGCGCGCGGCTGTGGGCGATTCTCGAGCCGCGGTCGAATACGTTGCGGCGTCGCGTGTTGCAAAGTGATTTGGCGCGTAGCCTGGCGCTGGCCGATGAAGTGGTGGTGGCGGGAGTTTTCCGCTCCGAAGCGGTGCCGGAAAACGAACGGCTGGAGTTGCCGGAACTGGCGGTCGAGATCCAGCGGATGGGCCGGCGCGCGCGGCTTTTGGCCGATGCCGATGCCATTGTCGAGACGGTCGCTCCTGAAATGCGCAGCGGAGATGTGGTGGCCATTCTTTCCAACGGCGGTTTCGGGGGAATCTACGAAAAACTTCCGGCAAGGTTGAAGGCACTGGCGGAGGAAAGCGGCGAATCAGGCAGTGTGGTGGGTAAGAAAAACGGGTAAGAGATCGGCAAGATGAGAAAGACATCAACGGAATACAAGTGCGGGCGCCGTTGCAATTGGCCGCTCGCGATTCTGGCCGCGGTGTTCTTGAGTTCGTGGACCGTCCGTGCACAAAGCTCCGCTCAGCCCGTTCCGGGAACGAACCCGGCTCCGCTCACAAACTACGTGATCGCGCTGGCCGCGCCGGAACGGCATCTGGTCGAGGTGCAGGTTCTGCTTCCCGACGGGGCGGCGCAACGTGAGTTGCAGCTTCCGGTGTGGAACGCGCTCTACCAGGTGCGTGATTTTGTTCAGTATGTGAACTGGGTGCACGCCAAAGACCGCGCGGGACGGCCTTTGGCGGTCCGCGAGCTGCACAAGAGTCTCTGGCAAATCAGCGGAGCCGAGCGCGGCGCGATGGTTGAGTACCAGATCTTTGTCGACTCGTTTGGTCCGTTCGGCGCGCAGTTCAATACGCATCATGCCTTTTTCAATCTAGCGCAGATCTTGATGTATCCCGTGGACGCTCGCGGTGCGCCCATGGCTTTGCGCTTCGACCGCGTGCCGGAGGGATGGCGCATCGCCACACCGCTGATGTCGTCGGGCAATGGAGGATTCGTCGCCGAAAACTACGATCGGCTGGTGGATTCTCCGGTGGAGATCGGAAATTTCCAGGAATCGGATTTCGACGAAGCGGGCGGACATTTTCGCGTGATCGTGGACGCGGAACCCGCTGACTATGACATGGCGCAAATCGTCAGCGCGTTGCATAAGATCGTAGCCGCCGCCACTACTTGGATGAGCGACCGTCCCTTCGATTCTTATATGTTTCTCTACCACTTTCCGCGCGGGCCCGGGGGCGGCGGCATGGAACACGCCTACTCCACTGCGATTGATTTGAACGCGGACGCGATGGCCCGCAGCTCCGAGGTTCTGTCGACGGTGACGGCGCACGAATTCTTCCATCTGTGGAACGTGAAGCGCATTCGCCCTCGCACGCTCGAGCCCGTGGACTACACCAAGGAAAATTACACGCGGGCGCTGTGGTTTAGCGAGGGCGTCACCAGCACGGCCGAGGGCGTGATTCAACTCCGCGCAGGACTGCTCAACGAGAAGCGCTATCTCGAACTTCTGAGCGATGAGATCACGGAACTCGAGCGGCGTCCCGCGCACCTGACGCAGTCGGCGGAAGAATCCAGCCTGGACGCGTGGCTCGAAGGCGACCCTTACTACCGCCGTCCGGAGCGCAGCATTTCTTATTACAACAAAGGAGAACTGCTGGGGGTGGTGCTCGACCTCGCCGTGCGCGATGCTACACACGATCATGCTTCGTTGCGTGAGGTAATGCAGTGGATGAACCAGAACTATGCCAAGAAAGGGCGCTTCTTCGCCGATTCCGACGGCGTGCGCGAAGCAGCCGAGGCGGTGAGCCACGCCGACCTGGCATCGTTCTTTGCCCAATACGTAGCCGGAACCGACGAAATTCCCTGGGACGAGTTTTTTCGCGGCGTTGGGCTCAAGCTGACACAGGAGACCAATGCCGTGCCCGACGCGGGTTTTGTGGCATCACGGAATTTCGATGGGCCCATGTTGGTGGGCGCCGTCACCCCTGGCGGCGACGCTGAACGCGCGGGCCTGCTGGTGGGCGACACGATTCTCGAAATTCAGGGAAAGGCGGTCGGACAGGAGTCGCGCGACGAGTTGGCGCGCCTTTCTCCTGGCGATACCCTCGCGGTAAAAGTGCGACCGCGGCGCGGCGCCGAGCGCGAACTGAAATGGAAAATTGGGAGCCGTCAGGAAATCTCTTATCGAATAAAAGATTTGGAAAATGTCACCGCCGAACAACGCGTGCGCCGTGCCGCATGGTTGAAGGGCGAAGCTGAATCGGAGCCTCACTCAACGGAGCCTCACCCTCCGCAGTCTCACAAATCGGAGTCTCACAAATAAATGATCCGCACCATCGTGATGCTCGCCTTCTGGGGCCTGGCCGCTCTCGCGGCGGCGCTGATCGGTTTTCCCTGGACGTTTATTTCCGGTGACATTCGCCTGCTGTATCGCATGTTCATGTGGGGATGCTGGTGGGGCGTGTGGCTCACCGGCGTGCGCGTGCAGACCGTGGGACTCGATCAGCTCGACAAATCGCGCACTTACGTTTTCATGACGAATCACGTTTCGAATCTCGATCCGCCGATTCAGACCCCGCTGATTCCGCGCCGAACTTCCGTCATGGTGAAGAAGGAGTTGTTCCGTTTTCCAATTCTGGGGCAGGCCATGCGCATGGGATCGCTGGTGCCGGTGGATCGCGGCAATCGCGATGCCGGTATCGAGGCGGTGAGAGCGGCGAAGGCGGTGGTCGAGCAGGGCCTCAACATGACGATCTATGTGGAAGGCAAGCGCTCCTTCGATGGCAAGCTGCTGCCCTTCAAGAAAGGTCCGTTTTATCTGGCGATAGAGTGCGGGGTGCCGGTGGTTCCCATCACGATCGTCGGCACGTTCTACGCCATGCCCAAGTCTCGCTTCGCCATCAAGCCCGGGCTGGTGCGGGTGATTTTTCATCCTCCGATCGAGCCGAAAGATTTTGGTAGCCGGGAGGAGTTGATGGAAAAAGTGCGGGCGGTAATCGATGGCGGGCTGCCGAAGGAATTCCAGACTGTAGCTGGCGAAACTCCGAAAGATGATTCTGCGCTGCCGCAGGATGCGATTGGCTAGGACACGAAACGCTAAGCACCGGCCCCGCGTTCCCGACCTCACTTTTTATCGGAATCCGACCTTCCTTCCAGCAAGACCGTGACTTCGTTTGACCTGACCAGATTTCCAGCTGTATCGGATAACTCCAGCCGCAGTGAGTATCGACTTGGGGGAACTGTGCCCAGAGACTGCGACGGCCAGCAGCAAGAGATCTCCTTGGCCCATTTAGTGTTGGCGGCATCGGCCTTAAAGTAGGAAGAGCTCTGCTTGTCCAGATGCATTTTCAGGGGCGCTTGCTTGCGTTGAATATCGAAGGCCCTGTTCCGAAGGATGTCGACCGGGGACCAGTATGTGTCCTCCTCTGCATTCGTTAGGTATAACGAGGGGGTGATCGCGAGGTCCAAGTCTTTGTCAGTAGGATTTTCAAGTCGCATATGAACCATGGCTGGTCCATTGTGTTTCCACGCGGCAGCGTCGACGCTGAGAAAGCAACGCACCTCATGAGATAGCGGTTGCTTGTAGAAGTGCCATTGTTGTGGCGCCGGATCGCCAACAACCGCGTCTGCCATGATCAGCGCCAGGAATATCGTCAGGGCGGCTGATCGAACCAACAGTGCGGTGCGGGTTCGTCTCAAGTGGGGCACAGCCAAATCGTACCGCCCGACACGAGCGCCGTCCAAGTTACTGGCGCGTGGCCCAGCCAGCAGTCCCGCCCTTCAGCCTTCGCTAGCTTTCTTGCGTAATGCACGCGCCATTTCCGGCAGCCGCGGCAAAATTGCGGAATACTTCAGCCACAATTTGTGATCGACGGCGGGAGCGCCGCTCACCAGTGCGCCGGCCGCAACGTCGTTCGCCACGCCACTTTGCGGCGTAACGATGGCGGCTTCACCGACTTTGCAGTGGCCGACGACGCCGACTTGTCCGGTAAGAATCGCGCGCCCGCCGATTTCCGTGGAGCCTCCCAATCCCACCTGCGAGCACAGCAACGCGTCTTCCCCCACGCTCGATCCGTGACCCACCTGCACGAGGTTGTCGATCTTCACACCGCGTCCAATGCGTGTCTCGCCCACGCTGGCGCGGTCGATGCAGGAGTTTGCCTGGATTTCCACGTCGTCTCCGATCACCACCGGAGCCGGCTGCGGAATCTTGTGCCATCGGCCTTCGGCAGTTTTGGCAAAGCCGAAACCATCAGCGCCCACCACGACGCCGTTCTGCAACAACACCTGGTCGCCCAGCCGGCAGTTCTCTCGCACCACCGCGTGCGCGTGGGCGAAAAAGTGGCTGCCGATTTTCACTCCGCGATAGATGACTACATGCGCCAGCAAAACCGCGTGCTCGCCGATCTCAACATGTTCGTCGATCACCACATAAGGGCCGATGTGAGCATGCGCTCCCACCTTCGCCGTGGGGTGCAGCACCGCCGTCGGATGCATGCCCGGCGCGTAGCGTACCGGCTGATGGAATAGTTCGAGCGCACGGGCAAAGCTCAAGTAAGGATCCTTCGCCCGCAACATGGCCGCCGGGATGGCAGGGAAGTCCTCGGCGACGATTACCGCGGACGCCCGGGTCGAACGCGCAGCGGCCGCGTACTTGGGATTCGAGACGAAGCTAAGTTCTCCCGGGCCGGCCTGGTCGATTCCGTTAAGCCCGGTGATGTCGGTTTCAGGCGATCCGTTGTCGAGACGCGCGTGGAGTGCAGCGGCGATGGCAGAAAGTTTCATGGGATGATCGTTCTATCGTAATGACGAGGGAAACGACTAAATCGTACACCAGTTAAAAGGAACGAAGGACTAGCTGTGCCCCGACGATACCCCGTGGCGGACGAGATGATGAGATGAAGAACGCGCCAGTAGCCGGGACACCCTTTTGTGGGAGTGTCCCGGACAAGCCGATTGGCAGCAAGTCTACCGCACCAACTTTACTGCGCCGGGTTCACTGCACAACGAGAGTGAAGCTGCTGCTGTTCGTCGTCGAGCCGCTGACCGCGTTGACGGTCACGGTATAGGTTCCGGTGGGTGTGCCCGGGTTGGGAGGCGGACCATGGCTGCCGCCGCCGCAGCCGGGCGCCACCACGATCAGCCCGAGCAGCAGCAAAACAAAAAGTCCGCGTCGACGGCGCTGCTTTGGCAACCCCACCAGAACCATCGAGAAGATCAGCCCGGCGCCGGAGATCCTTTGCGCGAGGAAAAAAGAGCGCGGGCGCGAACGCAGCGCGGTTGCTGGAGCCTGCGTTGTCACCTGAATGCCCACGGAAGTCTGCGCCGCAGTCCCATTGCCGGTGACCGAAGCCTGCGCGAACACGCACGCCGCTTCGCTGGGAAGTTGGGAGCACGAGAGGTTGATGGTGCCTCTGAAGCCGCTCGATGTGGAGACCGTAACCGACGTATTGCCGGACATTCCCGGCGCTGAGATCAATACCTGCGAGCTCGCGGAAGGAACCGAGGCGGAAAATCCAGGAGTGACGACGACGCTCTGCGACTGCGTTGTGCTGCTGGGATTAAAGCTGACGTCGCCGCTGTAACTGGCGGAGAGCGTATGCGTACCGGAGTCGAAGGCCACGCCGGTCGGATTTGCCGTGTTGCCCTGGCTATTGAGTGGAAACGAATTGCCCCCGGGGATGGCGCCAAAAGTATCTGAGAATGTGACCGATCCCGTCGGAATACCCTGACCGGAAACTCCCTGCACGTCAGCTCGCAGGTAGACGAAACTCCCGAACGGGACGCTGGTAACCGGGATCGGATTGCCGGCCTGATTGTAGGCCAGCAGTGTTTCTGTGATCGTGCTGTTCTCGGGATTAACCGTCACCGGGGCCAAACCGGAGTCGCTCGGCGCATATGTTCCATCCCCGGAATAGTGCGCAAAGATGTTGTAACTTCCCCCTGGTAGTGCGGAACTGGAGGCAGCAACTTGGCCGCCGGTGAGCTCGAAGGTTTCCATCGAGCTTGGGTACGCACCGAAAGCGTTACCCAACCCGGCAAAAAGCACCAAGCCTCCAGTGGGCGTTCCGGTTCCTGAATTCGGCGCGACAGTGGACTGAAAGGGCACCGATTGTCCGTGGGTGACGTTTACCGCGTTGCCGCCGTTGAGGGTCAGTGTTGTGGTCGTCGGGTTGAAGGTGACCGTGTTCCAGGCGTTAATCAGGTTTCCTATGTTGACGGAACCCAGACCAGTCGCTTGGTCGTAGCCCGTGCTCGCCTGGTATTGCGTTCCAGTCTCTCCGGGAACTACGTTGTTTCCAACCGTCACGTCATTAAAGATGCAGGCGGTGGCGGGAGCCGTCGAGGTGTTTGAGCCGTTGCACTGCGATGGGTAGGCGCTTTGGGTAGCGGCAAGACGATAAAGCATGTAGTTCGGCAGGCCTTGCCGTCCGCCCATCTGTTGGTCGACGAGAGCCATGATTCCCGCGAACGAGGGTGCCGAAGCGGACGTACCGCTGGCGAAGTAAATGAAAAACTCGCCCTGGGAGTTGGGCTGGCAGGAGCTTTCCAAGCACAACAAATAGGGATCATGGCTTGCGGCCGTCAGAGAAACGTCCGGCAGGTCGCGAACACTGTCATTAGGAATACCAAGGGACAGTGGGGACTGCCACGAAGGTTTGAGAACCCCCGGAGTTGTGCCGCCCATTCCGCCTTGTAGGTTTCCGGCGCTGGCTCCGCCGCTGCTCGACCATAGACCGTTGGTGAGGCTACTCTCATTCCACACGTCTTCCGGAATGTAGGAGATGGCCGATTCTTGCACCGGAGGCTCACTTCCCCAATACTTGCTGACATCTCCGTTCTCGTTGAACTCGGTACCGCCCACGGCAACATTAAAGGGTGTGGAAGCGAGAAAACTAACAGAGACTGGATTAGTGGCTGGCGCGGCGGATGGATCGTCGCAGCCCTCAGCGCCATCATCTCCGGTGGAAACAAAGTAGCTGATGCCTTGCGCGGCCGCCTGTTCGGCCATGCCGTTGCTGAAAGCAAGCTGGGTATCGCTGGCGTAGAGTTCGCAGCTGCTGAAACTCTCGGTCATGATGTCGGAGTAATTGTTCTCGACGATGTAGGTCTCGGAGAGATCGATGCCGTCCGTCGTGTTCGTGGTGGCAGAGACCACGAGGTCCACGGCCGCCCCAGGAGCCACGGCTCCCGACCACGTAGTATCCAGCGTAGCCTCGCCTTCGTCGCCTCCCCCCAAGTCACCGGGATCGGGGCCGTCCAGCACAAGCTGAAAACCCGCACAGCAACCGAAAACTTGATCGAAGTTGGATACGTCCTGGCCTCCGCTGAACAGATCACTGCGCCCGACCACCCCGATGACAATTCCCGAGCCCGTAATCCCTCCACTAAAGGCGGGGCTGCTGTAGATGGTCGCGTAGTCCTGCGGTCCGAGCGCGTTCAACGCGGGATTGCCGTTCTCCGCCGGGAAACTGACTTGTGGCTTCTTCCCCGGAATGATGTGCGCCGCGACGGGCTCTTTGACCAGGTGAATCTGCGGCGGCTTTATGAAATTATGCAGTGTCAGCACGCCGGCCACTGCCGGCGTGAGCGCGGTCGGGATCGAAGGATCGCTGGCGTTTGCCCAGTGCTCTTCTCCGTTCACGATGTATTTATGGATCGTGGTGTGCAAGGCTTCCTGCACCCGCCCCGCGTTGCCGGAAAATTCGAGCACCGTGCGGCCCTTCGTGGAGCCTACCTGGAATCCCTGGGATTGCAGCCATAGGACGATGGTCTGCATATCCGAATCTGTGGGCCCGAATTGCTTGCCGTACTGTTCAGGCGTGAGCCACTTGTGATAGTTGGGCGAGAGTCTGTCCTGCTGATCGTCGAGCAACTTCCGCAGCGCAGTTTCCTGGTCAGGGCTGCGTTTCAGCACCAGGAGCATGCGTTTCATCGGCAACTCGGCGGGGGCCTTGCCCATGTCGTAAATCGGCCGCGCCAAGGGATGCGTGTTGCCCTCGAGAACCGTCAGTTGGGAGTCATCCACCGGCTGGGTGATGAGCGGGCGCGGACCTGCGGCGGCCGACGCGGCAGGGGAGGTCTGCGCCGCCGAAAGCGCGCAGCTGAACCAGGCGATGAAGAAGAAAGAGCCGATGAAATAAGCGGCCACGCGTGGCAAGGACTTGAACGAGATCGTGGATTTGGCTGGCATAGGCACACCCCTCCCGGGACACGGCTACCCTTTGAGGTCGGAGGGATACGGAGGGAAGGAAGAGGCCCGATCTCTTTTGCGCAGGAAGTGTGCCTGCGAGGGACGGCAAACATTACCCCAATTCCGCAACAAAAGCAATGCCGAGAATGACGCCGAGAATGACGCCCAGCGCCGGCGAATGGAGCCCGTAGCGCAGAACCTGAACGTCAGAGACGGGGCGTCCCGCTTGGTGTTTGGACGTACTCTTCAATATCACGAATATCACTCTTCGAACATGGGCACTTGCCGTTGGTCGTCGGCGTCGCGGCGACGGCGGCGGGCGGCGCCGATCACGGCCAACACGGTCAACGACTCCAGCGCGGTGCGGGGAACGAAGATGCGCTGCGTGTTCGAGCGCAGGTCGGGAGGGTTCACCAGATATCCCTCGGGCATATTCTGGGTGAGGTCGGCGGGCATCAGGCCTTCGAGAATTTCGTTGTCTTTGAAACGCAGGCGCACCCAGAGGCCTTCAGACCGCGGACGGGAAGTAAACGTCTTGCGGGTGAGCGATTCGGAATCGCCAAACTCGCGCACGAAATACACGCCCTTGATCTCACGCAAGTCCATGCTGATGACCGTCCCCGACGTGTTGAGCAGTTCAAGCTTGCCCTCCTGCACAAACTGCGCGGCCACGTAGCCGGAGACGGAGTCCCGGTCCATCTTGCGGACGATGACTTTTTTGTGCGTGGTTGGCATTGGTCCAGCTTTCGGCTGCGTGCCGCTGGGGCTTCGGTGATCGGGCTGCGGCCGTTCAAAATGCTCTTGCTGGTGTAGGACGGACTTTCTTGTCCGTCGCTTTTGACTTTGTTTTCCAGCCCTAGAATGCAGATCAAGGTCAAAGGCGACGGACAAGAGTGCCCGTCCTACACCGATCGAGAGCGTCGCGGGGTAGAAAAAGCCGAAGCCTGATCGCTGAAGCTCGCCTCTCGATTCTCGCACCTTTTTGGGAAAAACTCCCGGCATACACCTTGGCAGTAGCCAAATCGTTAACGTTGTGTTATTTTCTGTAGTTTGTCGAAGGTCACCCCGGTTTATCTAAGTAGTTGGAATTAAGCCACTTGCATACGCGAGGGGAAGCGGGCGAAGGCTTGGGCCCTAGGCTCTGTGGAAATCTTGTGGAAAATCGGCGAGATGCTTGTCTGCAAGGCTTCGCTATAGCGGCTGGAACGGCGGGTTGAGGCAGACGGGCTGAGTCGGGGTCGAGGTAGTACGAAGCGCTCTAAAACGAATGGCTGACTACATTTACACCATGGAAATCCGGTTGACTCCGGATCAGCTCAAAGGGGTCGGCCTGATCCAGGAAGTTGCCCGCGCCGCCGGAATGAATCTTTACCTCACCGGTGGGGCTATCCGCGACATTATCAGCGGCTTTACCATCCGCGACCTCGACTTCACCGTCCAGGGCAATCCCCTTAAGCTGCAGAAGGAACTGGAGAAGTCCGGAGCGCACGTCGCCGCGCTCGAAGAGGAATCGCGAACGATTTTCCTGTCGCTCCCCGGCAACGCGCGCGCCGAAATCAGCATGGCCCGCACCGAGCGCTTCGAGAAGACAGGCAAGCCGCCCATTGTCTCCCCGGCCACCATTCATGAGGACCTGCGCCGCCGCGACTTCACGGTCAACGCCATGGCGCTGTCGCTGAATGAGGGATCTCGCGGTCTGCTACTCGACCCGTTCAACGGCGTGGCGGATATTGAAGCCAAGCTGATTCGCATCCTGCACAACTATTCGTTTCTGGAAGATCCTTCGCGGCTGATCCGCGCCACGCGTTTTGCGACGCGATTCCATTGGCAGATCGAGGAGCGCACGCAGGCCCGCTATGATGCCGCCAAGGAAGGCAAGTACATCGACCACATTCTACGCGGCGCTATCGGGCATGAGATTGCCGCGCTGGCGCACGAGGACGACCCGCTGCAGGTCGTTAAGAACCTCGAAAAAGAAGGCTGGCTGGAAGTTCTGCATCCCCATTGGAATACCTCGAAAGTGGACAGCAGCGGCCTCAGCCAGCTCATGAAGACCCGCCAGCATATGGTCGACCTCGGGTATGCGCCGGATGCCGGGCCGGCGGTCATGTACTTTCTCACTTCGCGCCTTTCCGAGAAGGACATCGCGGATTTGTGGAAGCTGATTCCGCGCAAGGATCTGGTGGATGCCTGGCGCGATATCGAAACCCACGCCAAGGAATTGGCCAAGCGCTTGACGGGCAAGGAAGCTGCCACGCCATCGCGCACCTGGAACCTGCTTTCGACCGCGCGGCCGGAGATGATTCTTTTCCTTGCCGTGACCGCCAAGCAGCAGGCGGTCGACCAGAAGATCAAGAATTTCCTGACCAAATGGCGACAGGTGCAGCAACGGATTCCGCTGCCGGAAATGACGGAACTGCTGATTACCCCGCAGTTGCCGGAGTATCCCAAGATCGCGCGCGACGTGTTCATGCTGCTGCTCGACGGCAAATTGCGCTCCCGCACCGAGACGTTGAAGTTTCTGAAGCCGTTTGCGCCACCGCCGCCTCCACCGCCGCCTCCGCCCAGACGAGGCCGCGCTGCCAAGGCTGCGGCTGGCGCTCCGGCGCCCGCACAGCCTGCGAAAAAAGGTGAAGTGGTTGGCAAAGGCAAGGGAAAAGCTGCGGCGGTCGCGCCCCCCGCGGCGGCGCAGGCCCCGGTGCCCGCCAAGCCGGATGGCAAGACCAAATCCAAGCCCGACGCCAAATCCGCGGCCCCGCCGAAGCCCGCGGCGAAACCGAATGCCGAGCCTTCCAAGTCAGCGACCAAGGCGCCTTCGAAGCCTGCACCAGTGAAACCTGGCTCCAAGCCCGCCTCGAAACCTGCCGCCAAGCCTCCGGCAAAAAAGGCCAAGACAAAGAAACGGTAGAAAGCCTTCCGGATCAACATCTTTGGAGGCTTGTGATTTACGTTGCGGGGGCCCGAAACAGGCTTATAATGTAGTTATATGCGTCGCCTCCGTGCCTTCGCGACGTTCCTCTCGCTAGCCTTTGCGCTGCCTCTGTTTGCGCAGCATGGAGGTGGGCATGCATCCTCTGGTGGCGGCCACGGCGGCGGCTTCGGGGGCCACAGCAGTTTCAGCGGCCACAGCGGCTTTTCCGCTCCTCGATCCAATCACAGTTCCAGCGGCATAGGCTCCAGAGCTGGGTACGGTGCGCATTCTGCCTCGGGCGCGCGTTCTTACGCCGGATCGCGGGCCTACGCTCCGGCTTTCCATCCGCCCGAACATGCATTCTCGGCCAACCGCGCTGCCTCCGTGAATCGCTTTGACTTTCCGAACCGCATCGACGGAGCGCGATTCCGAATCCGCAACCGTGGCTTCGTCGGTCCCTGGCGTTTCGGATATCCCGGCTGGTATGGATACTACAATCCCTACTTCTACGATCCCTACTGGTTGTGGGATTCGTCCTCGGACTACGACGACAGCCAGGACCAGGATGTTGGGCAGGGCTACGGGATGGACCAGCAAGGTCCGGACGATCAGAACGCCCGCGATGGCTACGATAGCAGTGGAGATCAGGACGCGTACGCGCGACCGGCTCCTTACGAGCCGCGGCACGCCGAACTCACCGCTCCCTCGGCGCCCACCACGCTGATCTTCCGCGATCAGCACAAAGAAGAAATCCAGAACTATGCCATCGTGGGCAACACGCTGTTCAGTTTCTCGACGGAGCGCACGCAGAAAATTCCGCTCTCGGAGCTGGACATCCCTGCGACCACCAAGGTCAACGAGGATCGCGGCGTGAATTTTAAAGTGCCCGGCGAAGGCCAGTAGCTCACCAACACCCATTCGAGCTTCGCTCGACCGGGCAGCCGGGGCGGCTGTTGCCCCCATGAGCATTTCGCAAAGCGGGGCGCCTTCTGGTTTCCCACTCCCTGTGGATAAGTGAGCGCTCCACGCTCCACGTTTCCCGTTAGAATGAGCCCAACGTAGCCCATGTCCCAATTCGTTCACCTGCACCTGCATACCGACTACTCCTTGCTTGATGGCGCTTGCGATGTTGAAAAGCTTTGCCAGCGTGTGAAAGAGCTGGGCATGCCCGCCGTCGCCATGACGGACCATGGCAATATGTTTGGCGCGGTGCACTTCGTCAACGCCGCCCACAAATTCGACGTGAAGCCCATCGTGGGTTGCGAGCTTTACGTCTGCAAGAAAGACGATCACCGCGCGCCGCCGGAGGGCGATACCTACAACCACCTGCTGGTGCTGGCGGAAAACGACGAAGGCTACCGCAATCTAGTCAAGATCACATCGGAAGCTTCGCTGCACGGTTTTTATTACAAGCCGCGCGTGAGCAAGAAGTTTTTGGCGGAGCATTCGCGCGGGCTGATTGGGCTTTCGGGATGCCTGAAAGGCGAAGTTGCCGAGCGCCTCACGGAAGGGAACTACGAGGCGGCGCGCGCCGCCGCGGGTACGTACGCCGACATTTTTGGCAAAGAAAACTTCTTCCTTGAGATTCAGGATCAGGGGCTGGCGATGGAGCACCGCATCCATCCCGGCCTCTTCCAGCTGGAAAAAGATCTCGGCATGCCGCTGGTGGCGACCAACGACAGCCACTACCTGTGCGAAGAAGATGCGCACGCGCAGGATGTGATGGTCTGCATCCAGACCGGCAAATCGATTCACGACACCGCCCGCATGAAGTTCGAGGGTACGCAATTTTTCGTGAAGAGCCACGACGAAATGATGCGCGTGTTCAAAGACGCTCCGCAGGTGGTGAGCCGCACGTTGGATATTGCCGGGCGCTGCAACCTGCGCATGGAAAAAATTGCGACGCCGTTTCCCGCATTTGACGTTCCGCCGGGCTACACGCTGGACAGTTATTTCGTCCACGTCACGCGTGAAGGCTACGCACGGCGCCTGGAGGCACTGAGGCCTCTGCGCGAGCAGGGCAAGCTGAAGCATTCGCTCGCCGACTACGACCAGCGGCTGGAGCGCGAGTTGTCGATTATTCAGCAGATGCAGTTTCCCGGATACTTCATGATCGTCTGGGATTTCATCCGCTACGCCAAAGAACGCGAAATTCCCGTAGGGCCGGGGCGCGGATCGGCGGCTGGGTCGCTGGTTTCCTACGCGCTCGGGATCACCGATCTCGATCCGCTGCAGCACGAGTTGCTGTTCGAGCGCTTTCTGAATCCGGAGCGCGTGTCCATGCCCGACATCGATATTGATTTCTGCATGAACCGCCGCGGCGAAGTGATCAACTACGTCACGCAAAAATACGGGCGCGACAACGTAGCGCAGATTATTACTTTCGGCACCATGGCGGCGAAGGCCGCGATCAAAGACGTGGGCCGCGCCATGGACATTCCCTACAGCGACGTCGACCGCATCGCCAAGATGGTGCCCACGCAGCTCAACATCACGATTGAGCAGGCGATTGAAGATTCTCCACAGCTGCGCGAAGCCATCGAAAAAGACGGCCAGATTCGCGAGCTGATTCAGACGGCAAGAAAACTGGAAGGGCTGGTCCGCAATTCCGGAGTGCACGCCGCCGGAGTGGTGATCTCTCCGCGACCGCTCACGGAGTTGGTGCCGCTGCACCGGACCAAGAACGACGAAATCGTGACTGCCTTCGACATGGTGGCCATCGAAAAGATGGGCCTGCTGAAGATGGATTTTCTCGGGCTGACCACGCTGACGATTCTCACCGACACGCTCAAGCTGATCCTGCAGACTCGCGGCACGCCGATCACGCTGGAACAGATTCCGCTCGAAGATGCGGAGACCTATCAGAAAGTTTTTCACAAGGGGCTGACGTCCGGCGTGTTCCAGTTTGAATCGCACGGCATGCGCGACGTGTTGCGCAAGTATCAGCCGAACTCCATTGAAGATCTCACGGCGCTGAACGCGCTCTACCGCCCCGGGCCGATTCAAGGCGGCATGATCGACGACTTCGTAGACCGCAAGCACGGGCGCAAGAAAGTGGAATACGAACTGCCTGAGTTACAGGAAATTCTGCAGGAAACCCTGGGCGTGATCGTGTATCAGGAGCAGGTGATGCAGATCGCCAATCGACTCGCCGGCTATTCGTTGGGAGAAGCCGACTTGCTGCGCCGCGCCATGGGCAAGAAAAAAGCGGAAGAAATGGCGCAGCAGCGCGAGCGGTTTGTCGAGGGCGCGGCGCAGCGGAAATTTCCGGCGAAGAAGATTGAAAAGATTTTCGATTTGATGGCGCAGTTTGCCGGGTACGGATTCAACAAGTCGCACTCGGCCGCTTACGCGCTGCTGGCGTATCACACGGCCTATCTCAAGACGCACTATCCGGTTGAGTTTATGGCCGCGCTGCTGACCTCCGTGACGGGGAGCACCGACGATGTCGTGAAATACATCAACGAGTGCCGCGAGATGGGTATCGCGGTGGACGCGCCCGATATCAACGTGTCGGATGCAAACTTTACTCCGCACGGGGAAGCGATTCGTTTTGGTCTGGCCGCGGTGAAGAACGTGGGTGGCAACGCCATCGAGTCGATTGTCGCGGCGCGCAAAAAGTTGGGACGCTTCAAGTCGATCTACGAATTCTGCGAGAACGTCGACCTGCGGTTGCTCAACAAGCGCGTGCTGGAGTCGCTGATCAAAAGTGGCGCCATGGATTTCCTGGCCCGGCGCGCGCAGTTGATGGAAGTTCTCGACAAGGCCATGGAACACGCGCAGAAAGCGCAGCGCGACGCTGAATCCGGCCAGCACGGCCTGTTTGGCGTGTTTCAGCAGGAGGGAGCTGAGTCCGACAACGAGAAACTTCCCAACGTTCCTGACTGGGACGAGCACACGCGTCTGTCCGCCGAAAAAGAAATCCTCGGTTTCTTCATCAGCGGGCATCCGCTGGAAAAATATAAAGACAAATTGCAGGACCTCGAGGCGCTGAGCACCGCAGACCTCGCCGGGTGGAAAAATTCCACGGGCAAGGATGAGACAATCGCCATCGCTGGAATCATCGGGAATGTGCGCGTGCTCAAATCGAAGCGCGGCGATTTCTACGCGCAGGCCACTCTGGAAGACATGTCCGGCTCGATCGACATGATCGTTTTCCCCGAAGCCTACAAACGCATCGGCGACAAAGTGAAGCTGGAAGTTCCGGTACTGGTGCGGGCGGGCGTTCGCATCGAAGAAGGCACGAATCCCAAGATCACGGCCGCCGAGATCATGCCGCTCGATGATGCCAAAGTTCCGGTGCCGCGCGCGATTCGTATTCGCATTCCGCTGGAAACTTCGGGCGCGGCAGCCGTGGATGATCTGCATGCGCTGTTCCTCGAGCGCAAAGGCGAGGCCAAAGTGTTGTTCGACGTGGAACGTCAGGGAGATTTCATGGTGGTGATGGAGGCGGAGGGCTATAATGTGCTTCCTGACCGCAATTTCATTGCTCGCGTCGAACAGTTGTGCGGGCGGGGCAGTGTGCGGGTGATCAGCTAAATCGCGATCGGTTCATTCGTAATCAGCTAAATCGTCATTCATTCAATCGTGGGAGCCACAGAAAAAGCGCAGCAGGAACTGGAGAAGATCGAACGCCAGGTCGCGGAGATGGAATCCGCTCACCAGGATGACGCGACGCGCCGCGAGTTGGCGAGACTCCAGGAACGCATCGACACGCTGCGGCGGGAGATCAACGTGGTCCCGACTGCCTGGCAGAAGACCGAACTGGCGCGGCATCCGCAGCGTCCGCAGACTCTAGACTACATCGAGCGCCTGTTCACCGACTGGAGCGAGATCCACGGCGACCGCGGGTTCGGCGACGATCCCGCAATCGTTTGCGGCATGGCGCGGTTTCACGGCCAGGAAGTTTTGGTGGTCGGCACGCAGAAGGGGCGCGACATGAAACAGCGCGTCCACCGCAACTTTGGCACCCCGCATCCGGAAGGGTATCGAAAAGCGCTGCGCATCATGCAGGTCGCGGAAAAATTTAACCGGCCCATTTTCACGCTGGTCGATACGGACGGCGCTTATCCCGGCATCAACGCCGAAGAACGAGGCCAGGCGGAAGCCATTGCCAAGAATCTGCGCGAGATCGTGCGCTTGAAAGTTCCGATCATCGCCACCGTGATCGGCGTTGGCGGAAGCGGCGGAGCGCTGGCCATCGCCGTGGCCGACCGCGTGCTGATGATGGAGAACTCGATTTACTCCGTGATTTCGCCGGAGGGCTGCGCCGCGATTATGTGGCGCGATGCCAGCAAGAAAGAACTGGCTGCCGAAGCCATGCGCATCACGGCCACGGATCTCAGCGAGTTGGGCGTGATCGACGACATCGTGCCCGAGCCCGAAGGGGGCGCGCACCGCGACCATGAGGCCGCCGCCCATCTGCTCGATACCAGCCTGCAGAAACACCTGGCCGAGGTCAAGAAGATTCCTCCCCGCGAATTGATCGTGTCACGATATAATAAGTTCCGCAACATGGCCCAATTCTTCCGGACGGAAACTTGATCCCGAAAACTTGATTTCGGAGCTGCGATTCCGGAGCCCTGCTTCCGGAAGTCAACCTCGTCCCGTTTCAAGACAGGTTCCTCCCGCTTCCGGCGGGCGATTTGCCGCGACACGGCCCCGCGAGCCGCCGTATAATTTAATGTTTTCCTTCTTCAGTCCCGAAGGCCGGACTATCCGGGAGGGTTCCAGCTTCTAGCTACCCCGAGCCCGAGGGGTTGGCTCGAAGCGGGTGGCTGGTAGCCAGAAGATTGGTTCAGGAAGACGAGATTCAAACGATCAGGTGCGGGAACTTTCCGCATCATAGTCAATAGTCAAAGGAAGGTGTTGGGATGGCCACTACCGATATTGTGCCCCAGGAATCCGCCGGAGGGGTGGGGCGCAAGCGCATCGTCAACGACATGACCATTCAGGTCGGGACGGTGAACGGCTCCGGATCGCAAAGCTCGAACAGCGTTTTGTTGCGCGCCATCTTTCAGATGGGCGTGCCGGTTTCGGGCAAGAACATGTTTCCTTCGAATATCGCCGGGCTGCCCACCTGGTTCACGATCCGCGCCAACAAGAACGGTTATATCGGGCGCAAAAAGGAAATAGATTTTCTGGTGGCGATGAATCCGGAGACGGCGCAGGAAGATACCATGACGCTGGCGCCGGGAGCTTCCGTCCTCTACGACGAGCCTCTCGCCCTGCACAAGCTGCGCAATGATCTTGTTTTCTACGCCGTTCCTTACGACAAGCTGGTGGCTGCGGTTTGCCCGGAAGCCAAGCTGCGCAAGCTGGTCAAGAACATGGTGTACGTGGGCGTGGTTGCCAACCTGCTTGAGATTGAGATGGGAGAAGTCGAGAAGGCCATCCGCAAGCAATTTGCGAAGAAGGTGAAGGCGGCGAATTTGAACTTGTCCGCGGCACAAGCGGGCTTTGACTATGCCAAAGCGAATTTGAGGAAGGGCGACGTTTTCTATATCGCACGCATGGACAAGACCGCCGGCAAAATTATTATTGACGGCAACTCGGCAGCCGCGCTGGGCTGCATGTTCGCCGGATGTACGGTCGTCACCTGGTATCCCATCACGCCGTCGTCTTCGCTGGTGGAGACCATGATCGAGTACATGAAGGAATACCGCATTGGCCCCGATGGCAAGGCTACGTTCGCCATTGTGCAGGCCGAAGACGAACTGGCCGCGATCGGCATGGTGATCGGAGCGGGCTGGGCGGGCGCCCGCAGCATGACCGCGACCGCAGGTCCGGGAATTTCGCTCATGTCAGAGTTCGCCGGCCTCGGCTACTACGTGGAGGTTCCGGGAGTGATCTGGGACATTCAGCGCGTCGGCCCTTCCACGGGCCTACCCACGCGCACTTCGCAAGGCGATATTCTTTCCACCGCGTTTCTCTCGCACGGCGACACGAAGCACATCCTGCTGATTCCGTCGTCGGTGGAGGAATGCTTCACCATGGCCGGCGAAGCGTTCAATCTGGCGGAGCAGTTTCAGACGCTGGTGTTCGTCATGTCGGATCTGGATCTCGGAATGAACAACTGGATGTCGGATCCGTTCGAATATCCCACCACGCCCATCCAGCGCGGCAAAGTGTTGCGCAAGGAAGATCTCGACCGGCTGGGAGGATTTGCTCGCTACAAGGATGTGGACGGCGACGGCGTCGGCTATCGCACGCTGCCCGGAACGCAGCATCCCGCAGCCGCCTATTTCGCACGCGGCAGCGGGCACAATGAGAAAGCGCAATACAGCGAGCGCGCCGACGACTTCGAAAAGAACATGGAGCGCCTGAACCGCAAGTTCGAAACCGCACGCTCGTTCGTTCCGCGGCCGGAGATCACCGAAGGCGACGCCGCCAAAGGGCCAGTAAAGATCGGCATCATCGGCTACGGCACTTCGCATTGGGGCATCACGGAAAGCCGCGACCAGCTTCGCGAAGAGTACGGCATTGAAACCGATTACCTGCGGCTGCGAGCGTATCCGTTTACCCGCGAGGTGCACAAGTTCATCGAGCAGCACGACCGCGTGTATGTGGTCGAGCAGAATCGCGACGCGCAGATGCTCAGCCTGCTCAAGCTCGATGTGAAGCCGGAACTGATCACACGCTTTCGCAGCATGGCGCACATAACCGGACTGCCGCTCGATGCGCGGTCCATCACTGACGAACTGACCACGATGGAGGGCAAATAGATGTCGACCACTCCTGTTGCTGAACCGGGATCTGCAGGACCGAAGACCAACCGCATTGGCCTGACCGTAATGGAGTACAAGGGCGGAAAGACCACGCTCTGCGCCGGCTGCGGTCACAACGCGATTTCCGAGCGCATCATCGAAGCCATGTACGAAATGGGCGTAGAACCCGAGTTCGTCATCAAGCCCAGCGGGATTGGCTGCTCGTCGAAGACTCCAGCCTATTTTCTGAGCCGTTCGCACAGCTTCAATGCCGTGCACGGCCGCATGCCGTCGGTTGCGACTGGCGCAATGCTGGCGAATCGCCGCTTGGTCTGCATTGGCGTGAGCGGAGACGGCGACACCGCTTCGATCGGTATCGGCCAGTACGTGCACCTCATGCGCCGCAATCTGCCGATCATCTACATCATCGAAGATAACGGCGTCTATGGCCTCACCAAGGGCCAGTTCTCCGCGACCGCCGATCTTGGGTCGAAGCTGAAATCCGGCGTGTTGAACGATCTGCCGCCGATCGACACCTGCGCCCTGGCGATTCAACTCGGCGCAACGTTTGTGGGACGGTCATTCTCCGGCGACAAGCGCCAGCTCGGCGCCATGCTCAAAGCCGCCATCGCGCACAAGGGCACCGTGATGCTCGATGTGGTCTCGCCCTGCGTCACCTTCAACGATCACGAAGGTTCGACCAAGTCCTACAAATACGTGAAGGAGCACGAAGAAGTCTTGCAGGACGTCAGCTTCGTGCCCGCTTTCGAAGACATCTCTGTGGACTACGATCCCGGCGAGACTCTCAGCGTGACCATGCACGACGGATCGCACCTGCAGCTGCGCAAGCTCGAGGAAGACTACGACCCCACCGACAAGATTCGCGCCATCTCGCGCCTCACCGAAGCGCATGACGCGGGCGACGTGCTCACCGGCGTTTTCTACGTCAACACCAAAGCTCCCAGCTTTCTCGAGATGCTCAACATGGTGGATCAGCCGCTGGCCACGCTGCCGGAGTCGGTAACCCGTCCGGGCAGGGAAGTGTTAGAGGCCGCCATGGAAGAGCTGCGTTAGCCTGGACTTCTCGTCATTCCGAGCCGGGCGAAAACCCGGAGAGGAATCTGCTTTCCGCGCCGTCTTCTCTACGCGCTCTTCTCGGTAGCTCTTTTGCGCGTCGGTTCTCCACTGTGCTCCGGACTCAAGCCGGGCTCGGGGAAATCGGAATCCGCATCTTTCAGCATCGGGTCCTGATCGCGGTGCCCCAACTGTTTTTCGAGGCCCACGTTGCCCGGAGTCGCGTGATCTTCGGTTTCCGTCGCGCCTTTGGCCTCGTCTTCGTCGTGTGTGCTGTGCGGCATGATTTCACCTCGCATCGCGGGCGGCGATGGACAAATACTAACCACTGCCGCCCCTGGGCACCACTTTATCACTGGAGGTTTGCCCGAAGAATCGCTATAAAAAAGCATCGGCCGGACACAAGATGAGCAGCACCCCCGCTTCCGATGCAGCCGCTGCGTCGCGCGAAAGCGTGCGGTCGGCCTGGCTTGTCATCTTTATGGCGGTCTGCACTTCGACCCTGAGGATCGCCAGCTGGGCCGCCGGTGAGATCATGCTGTTGTATTTGTATGGCCGGGTCGCGGTAATGCGCGACCACCTCCACATTACGAGAATGAAACCGCAAATGGTCGTCTCCAATGGTGACGTGCTGCCGGCAATCGGCTTCTACCACTATTCTGTCGGGGTCGTGATATGGCTTCCGCTGGCCTTCGGGCTGATAACGCTGATTTGCCATACCTTACTGCCGAAGTGGCAGCTGGCGTTCATGCGGGTGAGGGAACGAAACCAGCGCGTGCGTGCCGTGGTGCTGGTATGGGTGCTGGCCCTATTTTTCCTGGTTTCCGGTTTGCTGCCGATGGGGGCCGCGATGGCTCTCGCGGTGGCCTCGGTGGCAGCTGCCTTGATCTGGGCGTGGAAAATTCCGTACGGCGACGACGTGCTCGGGTAAACTACAGACGGACAAGAAACATCTCCGCAGCGTTGCATGCGCTGGCCAGGGGAAATGCTGCAACACGTCAAATCTGGAAGGAGGTTCGATGAGGCGACTACTGTCAGGATTGATGCTGGCCTTAGTACTCGCGGCATCGGCGCTGCCGACCACGGCCCAGGCCACACTCACGCGGGTCAGGGCAGCGCACCCCCCGGTGGGACATCATCATGCGCACAAGGCCGGTAAGCACCATCGACCCAGGCGCGCCAAACACCGCCGTTCCACATAGTTTGCTCGAATAGCGGCACGCTCCCGGTTTGGGTTGCCGAATTATTCGCCCGCCCCGGCCTTTCCTGCAACTCCCAGCTTGCGCAGCCGGTCCCGGGCCTGCAGAGCCTCCGGCGAATGCGGATAACGCTGCAGCAGGTGCCGAAGTTCGGTTACGCCGTCATCCTGCTTGCCCAGTTCGATCAGCGCAAAACCTTTTTTCAGCTGCGCGGATGCCGCCTTGTTGCCGCTGGGAAAATTCTGCAGCACTTGATCGTAGTTCTGCACGGCCTGCTGATAGTTGCCCTGCCGGAACTGAATTTCCGCCAAATAGAAATATGCGTTCCCGGCGAGATCGGTGTTGGGATAGAACTTGATGTAGTCGGTGAACTCCTGCGTCGCCAGGTCGTTCTTGGAGCCGTTGTAATCGCGCACTCCATTGTTGTAGAGCAGATCCGGCGGAGGCGCTGTGGCCAGAGCCTGTTGCTGGGCCTCATGCTGGGCCTGCTGTGCGGCCGCGCTCTGCTGCGTCGATTGCATGTCTTCCAGTTGCTTGCTCACCTTGGCGAGACGTACCTTGAGTTCGTCCATGGTGTCGTTCAGGGACTGAATCTGGCCGGAGAGCTGGTCCAGCTTCGCGCTCGAATCGCCCTGCTGTTTCTGCAGGTTCGTCTGCAGCGTCGTGTTCAAGGCGTTCAGGGCTGCGGACGCTTTGTTGATGGCGTCGCTATCCTGTTCTACCAGGTTTTTCATCACGCCCATGCGCTCGTCAAAGCTGCGCTGCATCGAGGTCATCTGCTGTTGCAGCTGTTCGACCTGGGTTTGTAGTTGGACCATATCCTTGTTGACGCCCCAGGCCGGCGCTGCCGCCAGCCAAAGCACCAACAGCCACGCGAGAACTGTCACAACACGGCTTCGTTTCATAGAGGATTCCCTGGCTTCCGAATACAAATTGAATACAGACCCACTTAACCCAGCATTAGATGAGTTGAGTATCCCACAGGTAGCTAGGATTCGGCACGAAAACAGATGCAGGGGGAACCGAAGATGCACAGGCGAAGGGGCACAACTCTCCGTCGCCTCGGTCGCGCGGCGCCGTCGCGCCGTCACTTTCCTTCCGGAGCCGGGGGAGCGGCTTGGGCCCGCTCCCCGATGGCCTCCCGACAGATCAGTCCCTACTTCTGGTAGACGAGGTGCCCGCGGCGGTTCTGCTGCCAGCACCCTTCGTTGCTCTCGGAACAGAACGGCTTTTCTTTTCCGTAGCTGATCGTCTTGATGCGGCTGGCGCCGACTCCCGCCGAAACCAATGCGTTCTTCACCGCAGTGGCTCGTTTGTCGCCCAGGGCCAGGTTATATTCCGTGGATCCGCGCTCGTCGCAGTGCCCCTCCACCGTGAAACCGATGGCCGCGTGCTGGTTGAGGAATTGCACATCGCCCAGCACCGAGCTCTGCTGATCGCCGCGAATGTCGGACTTGTCATAGTCGAAGTAGACATCCTTGATGTTCTGGCTGAACAAGTCTTCATCGGTGGGCGCTGCAGCCGTCGGCGGCGGCGGTGGTGCCAGCTGGGTCACGGTGATTCGCGCGGTGGCCTCCTGACTTCCGCCCGTTCCTTTCGCGGTCAAGTGATACGTGGTCGAATCCGTCGGACTCACCGACTGCGATCCGTTGGCCTGTACTGCGCCAATGCCGTCGATCGATACATCCGTGGCGTTGGTCGTCTGCCACGACAGCGTGGCCGATTGCCCTGATTGAATGCTGCTCGGATTTGCGGACAGCGACGCCGTAGGAGCGGGCGGCGCCGGTGGTGGCGGCGGTGGCGGCGGCGCTGCTTTCTTGCTGCAGGCCCCTAGCGCCAGAATGGCCCCCAGTGTAACTGCGAGTGCGAACCACTGCTTGCTTGCGTGCTTCACTTTTAATCCTCCCTGCGACCGCGGACATTTTACGCCGTGGTCCGACGAAGTGCATTTATTTCCAACTCCAGTTAGGCTGCGTGTTGCGTCCAGTGAACGTCAACTGCCGAAGTTTAGTCCCATCCGCCAGCATCATCCAGATTTCTTCTTTGCCCGACCGGCTCGACTGGAACACGATATGCCGCCCGTCCGGAGCCCACGACGGCGAATCGTTGCGCCCGCCGTCATGCGTGAGCTGCACCCACTGTTTGCTGGCGATATCCATCAGGTAAAGATCGAGCGCGCCCGGATCTCCCGGCCCATATTTCCGCTCCCAGGCCAGCACCAGAAACTGGCCGCTCGGCGCCCATGACGGCGAAACTGCATAGCCCTGATCCGTCATGCGCTGCTGGTTGGTGCCATCGGTTTCCATGGTGTAAACCTGTGGCAGTCCCGTGACTCCGCTCACATACGCAATCTGCGCGCCGGTCTTGCGGTTCCAGATCGGAGACACATCAGGGCCTTTGTTGGCGGTCATGCTCCGCAGGTTCGCGCCGTTTGCATCGGCGATGTAAATCTCCGGGCTCCCGCCGCGCGAGGACGAGAACGCCAGCTTTAATCCATCCGGCGACCACGACGGCGAAAGATTCGTCCCTCCCATATGGGGGAAACTGACCAGCCGGTTCAGGTCCACCGAATACATCATGATTTCCCATCCGGTCTTGGTCAAGGAGCTGAAGGCCAGGCGGCTGCCATCGGGCGAAATCCGCGGCGAAAGCGAAATCGAGCCCAGTCGCGTCAGCTGCCGCTGGTTCGACCCGTCATAATCCATCACCCAGATTTCTTTCTTGCCCGAGCGGTCGCTCACAAAATAAATTTTACTTTCGGCGATGCCCGCAATGCCGCCGCCCAAACGCAGGATAATTTCGTCGGCGAATTTGTGCGCAATCACCCGCGCGGCATCGTCGCTGGGCGTGTCTGTATATTGCTTGCCCAGAACCTGCGGCGAAGCCGTGTTCTTCACGTCGTAGAGCCAGCCCTGCACGGTGAGTTTGCCGCCGGCCACGCCAAAGCTGCCGAAAGCCAGCATCGCGGCATTCGGAGGCGGCGCGCTCCACGCCGGGAAGTTCACATCCACCGGCTGTCCCGGCACCTGCAGGGGATAAAAGCTTTTCGAGACCAGTTCCACCACGCCCGACACATCCAGATCGTTCCACAAGGTGTCGTTGAAGGTCTTGAGCAGCGCGTCGTTCTGCGGATCGCTGCTCGAGGGCTTGAAGTCGGCCACGGCGAGCCGCACTTTGTCCACGCCCAGGCCCGTGCCGGTCTTTACCCAATCCTGCGCGACCACGGATGGAACCGCGGAGCAAAAAACGAGAGCGCAAACCAGAGCGACTAGAACGCGCAATTCCGGCACGACTGCCCAGCGAGGTTCTCGCGGCGCCGGCGGTCCTGAGCTGTGCCTCATCGTTGCGTGGGAGAAACAGCGGAAAATAGGGTCTCCATACGACAATATCGTAACCCGATATGTATTGCTTGGCAAGATTTCATTCTGATGCTTACCGGACATGTACCATTTGGGATGCATCGTGCTCCTTTTGGGTGCACAAAAAAATCTGATGTCTCATACGACAAGATCCGATAACAAAAGAGCTGAGGGGAAATCTGACCCCAACGGATCACATTCACTTCTTGCTGTAATCGAACCAGAACTCCACCGAAATCTTGCTGCCGGAATAGTCCGGCGGCAGCGGTCCGAACGTATCAATCCGCTGCAGCGCCCGCGTTGCCGATATATCCAGCGCCGGCACTCCGCTGGATTGCTCGACCTGCACGTTCAGCGGGTGCCCATCCCGCGCCACATCAAACGTGATGTAGACCCGTTGCGCCGTCGTAATCTTCGGGTCGACCTCATACCTCAGCCAGTTTTCCGAAACCTTCTGCTGGATCACGTGCACGTACCACGCGTACTTCGTGCCAAAATCCCCGCCGCCGCCGGTGACCCCGAATCCGCCCTTCGCCGCTCCCGCGCTGAAGCCGCCATAAGGACCGCTCACCGGCCCGCCTTCGCCGAAGGCAACCTGGTTGGTCTCTTCCTCGGGCTGCGTCTGGGGCTTCTCTTTGGTCGGTGTCGGCGTGGGAGTCTTCTTGGGCTTAATCTTTGCATTCTTGCCCTGAATGTCAATCGCGTCCGGTTCCTTCTCCACCGGCTTCGGCTGCGACTGTGTAACCCCCTTCGATTCGTTCGCCACCACGTTTTGGGTCGCGGCAGGATTTGCGGGCAACGGAACCGTGCTCACCAGCGTGGCGCCAATCGCTTCTCCACCGCCGCCCGCCCCCCAGCCTTCGCCGCGGTTTCCAGAAGCGAACATGGTGTAGACCAGAATCACCGCGGCCACGGCCACGTGGAAGGCAGCCGACCTGCCCAGCGCCCGTCCCCAGCGTTCGTGTTCGAAAAAAATCTCAGCGTTTGCTTCCATTTTGTTCCAGAGGCTGGGTCACAATGCTCACATTGGTGATGCCCGACTGTTTCACCGCGTCCATCACCGTGGCAAATGCGCCAAACGGCACATTTTCGTCGGCGCGCACAAAAATCGACTGGTGACGCGGATCGCGAATCTTCTGCTTCAGTTTCTGCGCAATCTCATTGATGTTGATGGCGTCGTTCCCCAGAAATACGCGCTGATCTTTATTGATGGTGATCACCACATGCTCTTCGGTGATCTCCTTAACGGTGCGGGTCTTGGGCACGCTCACGTCAATCCCCGACTGCAGCACCGGCGCCGTCACCATAAAAATGATGAGCAGCACCAGAACCACATCCACCAGCGGAGTGATGTTGATATCGGCCAGCGCGGTTCTCGTTCGTCCGTCGGAAGCAGTGAAAGCCATCAGCGCCTCACGTCACTCGTAGGTTGGGCCTGCATATGCTCGACCGCGTTCAGCACTTCCAGCGCAAAATCGTCGCTGCGCGAAGCGAATTCGCGAATCGAACTGCCGATAAGATTGTAAGCAATCACCGCCGGAATCGCCGCCGCCAGCCCGGCCGCCGTGGTGATCAACGCCTCTGAAATTCCGGGCGCAACCGCGCGCAGTGTCGCCGCGCCCGCCGTCCCCAATCCGTGAAACGCGTCAATGATGCCCCACACCGTCCCGAACAGCCCCACAAAGGGCGTCACCGCGGCCGTGATCGCGAGCCACGGCACGTTCCGCTCCAGCCGCGTGATTTCTTCCGACGCTCCAATCTGCATCCCGCGTTGAATCGACGTGATGTTGCGCAGCGCGCCGCCCGTTGCGCCCACTTGCCTTTTATATTCCTCGAAGCCACCTTCGAACACCCCCACCAGAGGGCTCGGACGGAACTGGTCGGCCACCGCCGCCACATCCTGCAGCCGCTGCGCCTTGCGGAAAGCGCGCACGAAGCGCCCGCT
>Ga0209006_10000107_pt1 | contig 88665 bp, 84 predicted proteins | sample JacPin_JW_Ref_O2_FD_188567 | JGI IMG/M metagenome (GOLD analysis project Ga0209006, IMG submission 188567) | Forest soil microbial communities from Algoma, Ontario, Canada - Jack Pine, Ontario site 1_JW_Ref_O2 (SPAdes) (version 2) | ecosystem: Environmental > Terrestrial > Soil > Boreal... | reverse complement strand
ATCGAATAGCCGCAAGGCGGGGCGAAGGGGTGCGCGCGTGTCCTTCGCCCCGCGTAGCGGGGAGAAGGTGGCGCGAAGCGCCGGATGAGGGGCGGCGCGACCTATCCGTTCTTAGCGCTTGACGATCCCCGCGCGACGCTTGCTCATAGGCACACGTCCAAGGAAACATTGACAGGAATCGCCCATGACGACCTTCGCTGCGCCTTCCTCGCGCGCCGATTGCCTCGCGCGCGACGCCGACGATCCGCTTCGATCCTTACGCGATCGTTTCGTTCTGCCAGACGGGCTCCTCTATCTCGACGGCAATTCGCTCGGGCCGATGCCGCGCGCCGCCGTCGCCGTCTTCTCGCGCACGATCGAGGAGGAATGGGCGCGCGATCTCATCGGGAGCTGGAACAGCGCCGGCTGGTTCGACCTGCCCTCGCGGCTCGGCGACCGGCTCGGCGCGCTGATCGGCGCCGCCCCGGGCCAGACGCTGGTCTGCGATACGACCTCGATCAATCTCTTCAAGGCGATCCATGCCGCGATCGGGCTGCGGCCTCATCGCGACGTCATCGTGGCGGAGGCCGGCGCTTTTCCGACCGATCTCTATATCGTCGAAGGCGCGATGGCGTCAGCGGGCCGGCCGCTGCGCAGGCGGCTGATCGGGAACGACGGCGCGATCGAAGCGCTGCTCGACGAACATGTCGCCGCCGTCGTCCTCTCCCATGTCGATTATCGCAGCGGCCGATTGCTCGACGTCGCCGATATCACGCGCAAAGTCCATGCGGCGGGCGCACTGGTCATCTGGGATCTCTGCCATTCTATCGGCGTCATCGAATTTCCCTTCGATGCGGAGAATGTCGATTTCGCCATCGGCTGCACTTATAAATATCTAAACGGCGGCCCTGGCGCGCCAGCGTTTATTGCAGTCGCGCAGCGACTTTTGAGCGAAGCGCGCAATCCGCTTTCCGGCTGGTGGGGTCATGCCGCGCCTTTCGCTTTCGATCGGGACTTCCGGCCCGATCCCGGCATCCGCCGCTTCCTGTGCGGAACGCAGCCGATCCTGTCGATGCGCGGCGTCGAGGCTGCGCTCGATGCGCTCGGCGATGTCGCCATTGCCGATCTCAGGCGCAAGAGCCTCGCTTTGACCGATCTTTTCATCGCGCGCGTCGCAACGCTGCTGCCGGAACTCGCGATTCTGACGCCGCGTGAGGCGGCGCTGCGCGGCAGCCAGGTCGCGATCGCTTTCGACAAAGGCTATCCCGTCGTGCAGGCGATGATCGAACGCGGCGCGATCGGCGATTTCCGCGCGCCCGACATCATGCGGTTCGGCTTCGCGCCGGCCTATCTCGGCTTCGTCGATGTCTGGGACGCCGCCGAATTGCTGAGCGATTGCATCCGCGGCGAGGTTTGGCGCGATTCGCGCTACAACCAGCGCCACGCCGTCACCTGACCGGCGCCCCATCCAGCAGCGAGCGAGAGAAATGACCGAGGCCCCTTTCGATCCATCCGAGGATGGCGCTACGATGAGCTTTCGCGGGCGCATGTCCTATGGCGGCTATCTCCATCTGGACAAATTGCTCGACGCGCAACGGCCGCTGTCTGCCGCCCATGACGAACTCCTGTTCATCATTCAGCATCAGACTTCCGAATTGTGGATGAAGCTCGCCATCCATGAGGTGAACGCCGCCTGCGGCAAGATCGCCGCCGACGATCTGCAGCCTGCGTTCAAAATGCTGGCGCGGGTTTCGCGCATATTCGAGCAATTGAATTCGGCCTGGGATGTGCTGCGCACGATGACGCCCAGCGAATATAGCACGTTCCGCGCGGCGCTCGGCCAATCCTCGGGCTTCCAGTCCTATCAATATCGCATGATCGAATATCTCGTCGGCAACAAGAACGCCGCGATGATGCGCCCGCATGAGCATGACAGCGCGCTGCTGGCGCGGCTGGAGGCGGCGCGCCAGGCGCCGAGCCTTTACGACCTGACGGTCCGGCTGCTCGGCCAGCGCGGCTTCGCCATCGACGAAAGGATTCTCAAGCGCGATGTCGCCACGACGCATGAAGCCGACGAGAGCGTGCGCGCCGCCTGGGCGTCGATCTACCGCGAGCCGCGGCGCTTCTGGGAGCTTTACGAACTTGCCGAGAAGCTCGTCGATTTCGAGGATTATTTCCGTCGCTGGCGCTTCAATCACGTCACCACCGTCGAGCGGGTGATCGGCTTCAAGCGCGGCACCGGCGGCACGTCGGGCGTTTCCTATCTCAGGCGGATGCTCGATGTCGTGCTCTTCCCCGAGCTCTGGCAGGTAAGGACGGACCTGTGAGCGTCGCGGCCTATCCGATCGCCGATTGGGACGACGCTTACGCCAATACGATCCACATTCCCGACGGACCTGCCTATCCACCGCGATGGGCTGCGCAAGCCCAGGCGTTTCGCGAGGAGCAAACGGCCGCTGGCAAGGCGCGCGTCGATCTCGCCTATGGACCAGCGCCGCGCAACCGGCTCGATCTCTTCTATCCCGAGGGGCCTCAGAAAGGTCTTGTCGTCTTCATTCACGGCGGCTTCTGGAAGGCGTTCGACAAATCCTCCTGGTCGCATCTGGCGGCGGGTTCGCGGAATGCGGGCTTCGCCATCGCCATTCCTTCCTATACGCTCTGTCCCGAGCTGCGCATCGCGGGGATCGGAAAAGAGATCGCCGCCGCGATCGAGTTCGCGGCGAAACAGGTTCTCGGCGAAATCCGACTATGCGGCCATTCGGCCGGCGGCCAGCTTGCAACGCGGATGATTTGCGAGGCCTCGCCGCTCAGCGACGACACGATCTCACGCATCGCGCGAATCGTCTCGATCTCCGGGCTGCACGATCTGCGGCCGCTGATGGCGACGAAAATGAACGATACGCTGGGCATCGAAGCACAGGAAGCGAAACTGGAAAGCCCGGCTTTGCTGGCGCCGCGCCCGCATCAAAGCGTCGCTTGCTGGGTCGGCGCCGACGAACGTCCGGAATTCATTCGCCAGAGCCGCATTCTCGCTGAGATGTGGAAGGGCCTCGATGCGCGGATGACAATGGTGAAAGAGCCCGGCCGCCACCATTTCAACGTCATCGACGGCCTCGCCGAACCGGGTCATCCGCTGACCCAGGCGTTGCTCGGCGGTTGACGCCGTTCAGTCTCCGGCGCCGACTGGGCCGAAGGTCGGCACGAGATGCAGTTCCGCGCCCGTATACGGATTGGCCAAAGCGACTTCCTCGTTCAACTCGACGCCAAGGCCGGGCTCGCTGGAGGGGATGACATAGCCCTGCTCCCAGCGGATCGGCTTCTTGAGGATCTCGGCATGGAAGCCGCTCCAGGTCTCGATGCTTTCGAGGATCAGGAAGTTGGGGCTGCAGGCGGCGAGCTGAATATTGGCGGCGCCTTCGATCGGCCCGCAATAGAGATGCGGCGCGATCTGCGCATAATGGGCCTCCGCCATGCCGGCGATCTTCTTGGCTTCGAGCAGGCCGCCGACCCGGCCGAGCGCCATTTGCAGGATCGAGGCGGCGCGCAATTCGAGCAGGCGCGCGAATTCATATTTTGTCGTCAGGCGCTCGCCGCTGGCGATCGGGATTTTCGTCGCTCGCGCGACTTCCGCCATTTGCTCGGGCATTTCGGGCGGCACCGGCTCCTCGAACCACAGCGGATCATAGGCTTCGATCCGCCGCGCCAGGCGAATGGCGCCCGATGTGGTGAACTGGCCATGCGTGCCGAACAGGAGGTCGCAGCGATCGCCGACGGCGGCGCGGATTTGCCTGCAGAAGGCTTCGGAAAGATCGAGCCGGGCAAGGCTCGGCTGGCGCGGATCGAGCGTCGAATAGGGGCCGGCCGGATCGAACTTCACCGCGGTGAAGCCCATCTTCATATAGTCGAGGGCGCGATTCGCGGCGGCGTCAGGGTCGCGGTAGACAGGCGAATCGGCATAGGCGTCGCCATCCTCGCCGCCGGGATAGAGATAGGTGTAGCTGCGCAGGCGCTCGTGCACCTTGCCGCCGAGCAGCGCATGGACGGGCTTGCCGGCCGCCTTGCCCAGAATGTCCCAGAGCGCCATTTCGATGCCCGACAACACGCCCATCAGCGAAATGTCGGGCCGCATCGAATAGCCGCGGCCATAGACGTTGCGCCAGATCAATTCGATTCGCGAGGGATCGGCGCCGAGGACGTGACGTTCGAACACGTCCTCGATCATCGCGACGATGACTTTGGGGGCGAAGCTCGCCGCGTAAACCTCGCCAATGCCTTCGACGCCGTCGTTGGTCGTCAATTTGAGAAACAGGAAATAACGCCCGCCGAAACGCGGCGGCGGATTGCCGACGACGAAGGTTTTCAGTTCCGCGATTTTCATCGACAATCCCGTTCAGATCAGTGGCCGCGGCGCGACCTCAATTTCGAAAGCCTGCGCGATGCGCGCCAGAGCGCTCAGGTTCTGCAGGGTCAGCAGGCCGTGCGAGAGATCAAAGACGCCCAGCCGCCTGAGCTTGGCGATCGTCTTGTTGGTATGAACAAGCGAAAGCCCGAGCGCGTCGGCGATATGTTGCTGGTTAAGCGGAAACAGCAGCGTCTTGCCGCTCGCCATGCCGAGCAGAGCGGCGCGGCGGTAGAGGCCGATGATCAAGGCGGCGACGCGCTCGGTCGCGCTTCGCGCGCCAACGCTGGTCAAATTGTCGTCGACCTGGCTTTCCTCGCGCGCGCCCAGCCAGGTCGTGTCGAAGGCAAGCTCCGGCATCCGTTCGAACAGCGCCCAGATCTTGGCTCTCGGAAAGACGCAGAGTTCGACCGCGGTCAGGGCGACGACATCGTAAAGCGAGTCTGAGAAGAGCGACGCCTGCAGGCCGACCAGGTCGCCAGGCAGCAGGAAATTGAGAATTTGCCGCCGGCCGTCCGGCAGAATTTTGAAGCGGAACGCCCAGCCGGAAAACAGCGTATAGAGCTCCGCCGCCTGGCCCGCGTGGATCAGCCAGCTTCCCGCGTCCTGATGCAGATGATTGCTTTTCATCGACTGGATGAAGTCGATCTTGTCGTCCGGCAGCTTCTTGAAGGCCGAAAGCGCTCTGACCGGGCAAGCATGACAGGTCGTTCGCACCCAAGCCTCCACAACCGGGCCGCCGCTCTTGGCTATGTCAAACGACACAGCGCAGGACCACGGTCGCCGATACACATCCTTAGCTCAAGAACTCAACATCCGACAGCTGCTTGAGCCCGGAGGGTCCGACATAATGGAGGAAAGCGCCCAGGCCTTTCGCGGCCACATGCAGCGCGCGATCAGCTTGCTCAATCTCCATATCCAATATCAGGAAAACGCCAACGATCCGGCTTTTCTCAAGAAATTGCGGATGCGGATGGAATTGTTGGCCGAAGCGCTGCCGCTGGCGGCGCGGGCGTCGGAGCGGATGACGACAATGGCCGAGACATTCGCCGCGGCCGAGGGAATCATCGCCCGCATTTACGATCCCGATGGAAGAAACACTTGCATTTACACTCTCGACGACCGATCGGTCGACCAGCCGACGCTTGCGACGCTGGGGCAGATATTCGCCGAATTCCTCAGCAATATCTATTCGCGGGCGACGCCCGAGAACGCTCCCCGCCGGGTGGAGGTGAAATTTTCCGCCGACGCCGGCCAAGGGCGTCTCCGGGTACGGGACGCGGCTGCCGCGTCGACCGAGCCGCTCGATCAATTGACAGTGCGGGTGATCGGCGAACTGGCGCGAAGTCTTGACGGCGCGGCGCGATTTGACGGGTCGAACATTCACGACGCGGAGCTGACCTTCCGCTCGCCGGCTTCCCCGACCGGATCGCCATAAGGAACGAAAGCGATGTCCGGGCGTTCCGCAAACCGGGATGCTCGCTGCGTTCCGTGCGAAGGGGATTATCCAATGTCGACGATGACGAAAACCAAGCCTGTCGGGGACACCAAGCCGGCCGCCCTCAATACGCCAAGCGATATCTCCGGCGCCAACGCTATTGCGACCGCGCTCAATCATATCCTCGCGGATAGTTTCGCGCTCTATCTGAAGACCAAGAATTTCCATTGGCACATGAGCGGTCCGCATTTCCGCGACTATCATCTGATGCTCGACGAGCAATCGGACCAGATTTTCGCCACCACCGATCCGATCGCCGAACGGGTTCGCAAGCTCGGCGGCAGAACGGTCCACTCGATCGGTCATATCGCGAAACTGCAGACGATCAAGGACAATGATGCCGCCTTCGTGTCGCCGCTCGACATGCTGACCGAACTGATGGCCGACAACAAATCGGTGGCGGCGAGCATGCGCAAGGCGCACGAACTCTGCGATGACCACAAGGATGTCGCGACGGCCAGCCTGCTTGAGGTCTATATCGACGACACTGAGCGCCGGACCTGGTTCCTGTTCGAGGCGACCCGAGGCGCGGACAGCAGCGGCCACTGAAGCGCGGCCAAGCTTTAGACGGGGGGCCGGATCGCCGGCGCATCGTTCGGGATTTCTCTTAAGGATCAGGCGATGCAAACGGCGGTTCCCGCTTCTCCCGTTCTGGTCAAACAGCCCGAACGCCCCAAGCTTCTGCAAATTCTTGGCCCGGGGCTGATCACCGGCGCCTCGGATGACGATCCTAGCGGCATCGCGACCTATTCGCAGGTCGGCGCGCAATATGGCTATGGCCTCGCCTGGACGCTGGTGCTGACCTATCCCCTGATGTGCGCGATCCAGGAAATCGCCGCGCGGATCGGCCGCGTCACCGGCGCGGGGATTGCCGGAAACCTGCGGAAATTCTATCCGGCATGGCTGCTCAATAGCATTGTCGGGCTGCTCGTCATCGCCAATACGATCAATATCGGCGCCGATCTCGGCGCGATGGGCGCGGCGCTGAAACTGTTGGTCGGCGGCCCGCAATTACTTTACGTCGCGCTTTTCGCGCTGCTCTCGGCGCTGCTCGAAATATTCGTTCGCTATTCCCGCTACGTCTCGGTCTTGAAATGGCTGACCTTGTCGCTGTTCGCCTATGTCGCGACAGTTTTCGTGGTCAAAGTGCCCTGGGCCGAGGTCGGCCATGCCCTTGTCGCGCCGTCGCTGTCGTTCGACGCCGATTATATCGTCGCCGTCGTCGCCGTCTTCGGCACGACGATCAGTCCTTATCTGTTCTTCTGGCAGGCCGCCGAAGAGGTGGAGGACGAGCAGGAAAACCCTGAAGCGCGCCCGCTGAATAAAGCGCCGGAGCAGGCGCCGGCGGAATTATCGCGCATCCGGGTCGACACCTATCTGGGTATGGCATTGTCGAACCTGATCGCGCTGTTCATCATCATCACGACGGCGGCGACGCTGCATGCGCATGGCGTCACCGATATTCAGACCTCGAGCCAGGCCGCCGAGGCCTTACGGCCGATCGCCGGAAATTTCGCCTTCGCCGTGTTCGCCGCCGGCATTATCGGGACAGGACTGTTGACGCTGCCGGTGCTCGCCGGCTCGGCCGCCTACGCCCTGGGCGAGGCGCGCGGCTGGCCGGTCGGGCTGGCGCGCAGACCCTTGCAGGCGAAAGCCTTTTATGGCGCGATCGCGGCGGCGACGATCATCGGCGCTATCTTGAATTTCACGCCGATCGATCCAATCAAGGCCTTGTTCTGGAGCGCCGTCGTCAATGGAATAGTCGCCGCGCCTGTGATGGCGATGATGATGATCCTGACGATGCGGCGCGATATCATGGGCGGCTTCACCCTGCCGCGCCCTTTGCAGGCGGTCGGCTGGCTCGCCACGATCGTGATGGCGCTGACCATCGTCGCCATGGCCGTCACCGCTATTCGATAAATTCTTTACCGGGCGATCGAGGGGCGTTGCTCCTCCGGCGCGGGAGGGCGTCGCAAAAAAAACCGGCCCCCGAGGGGGCCGGCGTGATCGCTAATGAGTCCGTGGCGTCACAGGTTGCGCTGCGCCGCGTCGTCAATCTTATTGGCCGCATCCTTGGCGGCGTTTTTCGCATCGCCGACCGCCTTTTGCACCTTGCCCTTGACCTCCTGGGCGATCCCTTCGGCCTGGAGCCGATCGGATCCGACGGCGCCGCCGATATTGCGCTTGGCGGCGCCGGCGATTTCGTTGCCGACGCCCTTAATTTTGTCCGTGGTGCCGCTCATGATAAACTCCTTAAAATTGACCAGACGACCGATTGTATTGGATTGATTAGTGGTGCCAGAACAGAGCAATCAAAATGATTACTGGAAGTGGCACGCCAATCAGCCAAAGCAACGCTCCGCGACCGAGTCCCATGATGCTCTCCTGTTGTTGGCTCCCGATACTTGAGTGACGTTCGAGTATCTGGGCCAAATAATCCGTCTGAACGTGGATAGTTCCAAAAAAATTTGACGCCGCGCGCCAAATCTCGCAGATAGCATTCTGGGACTGTTTCTTGCATGCCCTGAAACGAGGGCTGGCAGCCGGTCGTTAAGCCATCGGGGCGATTCCCGGTTTTCGACCTTGCAGTTCGTCCGCCGGCGCATATCTTGGAGCTGGAGAGTGCAAATGACAGATTCGTTTGGGGATAAACTCGTTGAAGCTCTGAAGAAGCTGGATACATTTGGCGACGTGGCGCCGGCGCACGTTCAAGATCCAACCACGATGATCATCAGGCAGATCGCGGTCCAAGACGATCTCATGCGTTGGGATTCCGATCGCGGCCATTATGTCTTGACCCTCACCGGACGACGGCGGATCGCCGCGCGCAGCGGTCATTCCGCTTCGGTGCTGCGGTTTCGCAAGCGCGACGAGAAGGACGAGAGCGGCTCGCGCCGTAAGGCGTGACCGGCCTCGCGGTTTGACGGGCGGCGCTTTGGATGACGATCTTCGCAGAACGCTGAGCGATCAGGCGAAGCTGAGAAAAACCATCACCTATGCGGCCCTGGCGGAGCGTCTCGGTCTGAAGCCGCCGCAGACGATCCATCGTCTCGCGCAAGCGCTCGAGCGCCTGATGGACGAGGATGCGGCCGCGGGCCGCCCGCTGCTGGCGGCGCTTTGCATCAGCAAGGCGCGGCCCGGCTTGCCGGGCCCGGGGTTTTTCCTGAAGGCGCGGACGCTTGAGCTCCACTCGGAGCAAGCGGACGAGCGCGCATTTCACACGTCCGAATTACGTCGGGCGATCTCCTTTTATGGTTCGAGCTAGGTCCGGGTTCAGCAATGGGCGCACAATTGACCGGCCGGCGGATTGTCGTTCCCGAAACGCGCGAATTGCGCCTGCTGAGCGCCATGCTCGCCGAGCGCGGCGCGATCGTGGTTCCCTGTCCGCTCGTGGCGATCCGGGACGCGCCCGACCCGGCGCCCGTCGCCCAATGGCTTGAGCGGTTCATCGCGCGCCCCTGCGACGATCTCATCCTGCTCACTGGCGAGGGGCTGCGGCGGCTGGTCGGCGTCGCGGAGCGAAGCGGCCTGCGGGATTCCTTCGTCGCGGCGCTTGCGGCTCCGCGAAAAATCACGCGCGGGCCCAAGCCCGTGCGCGCGCTGCGCGAGATCGGCCTCGAGGCCGATATGACGGCCACAGTCCCCACCAGCGGCGGAGTGATCGACGCGCTTAGCTCGTTCGATCTTTCCGGCCGCCGCATCGGCGTCCAGCTCTATCCCGACGGCGATCATCAAGCGCTGCTCGGCTTCCTCGCCGGGGCGGGGGCGGAGGCCGATCGCGTGCTGCCCTATGTCTATGCGTCCGAGGCCGACGACGAGCGCGTGCTGCAAATCATCGACGCCATGGCGGCGGGCGAATTCGACGCGATCGCCTTCACTTCTTCGCCGCAGGTGCGACGGTTCCACGAGGTCGCCGCCAGGGCCGACCGGAGCGAGGCGGCGCGACAAGGCCTCGCGCGCGTGCTGGTCGCCGCCGTCGGGCCGGTGGTCGCGCAGGAGCTTGCCGCGATCGGCGCGCGCGTCGACGTCGTGCCAGCCAACGAGACCTATTTCATGAAGCCGCTCGTCCGTGAGCTTGGCCAGGCTTTCGCCGCCCGGGCCGCCGCTTCATCCCCTTAGTCGCGCATCGACGGTTGTGTTTCTATCCTCACGGGCAAGCTGACCCGTCCGTAGTCGATTTCAAACCCCGATCGCCCACGCTCCTCACCTTTGCGCTGTCTCCCAATTCGGCGCTTCGTAATAGGGGGCGTTGGAGGCGGCGAGCGGGGGGCGGCCGTGGATGAGGTCGGCGGCCTTCTCGCCGATCATGATGGTCGGCGCATTGAGATTGCCCGAAGTCACCGACGGCATGATCGAGGAATCGACGACGCGCAGGGCGTCACAGCCGATGACGCGGGTGTGCGGATCGACCACTGCGAGGGGATCGTCTTTTCCGCCCATCTTGCAGGTTCCGGAAGGATGATAGGCGCTCTCGACGTGGCTCCGCACGAAGGCGTCGATCGCTGCGTCGTCGACGACATCGGCGCCGGGCCGGATCTCGCGGCCGCGATAGGGATCGAAGGCGCTTTGCGCGAAAATCTCTCGCGTCAGGCGCACGCAGGCGCGCATCTCAATCCAGTCCTCTTCGTGGCCCATATAGTTGAACTGAATACTGGGATAATCGCGCGCTTCGGGCGATTTCAGACGCACCCAGCCGCGGCTCTTCGACCGCAATGGCCCGACATGGGCCTGAAAGCCATGTTCGCTGGCGAGGCCCGCGCCGTCATAGCTCACCGCGAGAGGTAGGAAATGGTACTGTATGTCGGGATAGCGTACGCCAGCCCGCGAGCGGATGAAGCCGCCCGTTTCAAAATGATTGGTCGCGCCATGGCCGCGCCCGCGCAACAGCCAGTGCAGACCGATCAGGCCGCGCGAGATGAGGCCGGTCTGGCCGTAGAGCGTGATCGGCTTCTTCGAGGCGATCTGAAAATAGAACTCCAGATGATCCTGCAGGTTCTCGCCGACGCCGGGCAGATCATGGACAACGGGAATATCCAGCGCCCGCAGCTCCTGCGCCGGTCCGACGCCCGATAATTTGAGCAGTTGCGGCGAATTGATCGGCCCGCCGCTGAGAATCACTTCGCGGCGCGCCAGCGCGACATGATCGCGACCGCGTCTCGAATAGCGCACGCCGGTCGCGCGGCGCCCTTCGAACAGCACGCGCGTCGCCAGCGCATGGGTGGCGACTTCGAGATTGCCGCGTTTCATCGCGCGCCTGAGATAGGCGTTGGCGGTCGACCAGCGCACGCCGTCCTTCACCGTCATGTCGAAACGGCCGAAACCTTCCTGCCGCTCGCCATTGATGTCCTCGGTGACGCCATAGCCGGCCTGCCGTCCCGCCTCGACGAAGACATCATAGAGCGGATTGGCGATCGGGCCGTAGCGCGTCGCCAGCGGCCCCTCGCCGCCGCGATAGGCGTCGGCGCCGTCGCGTCGTCCTTCCGCGCGCCGAAAATAGGGCAGCACGTTGCGATAGCCCCAACCTGCCGCGCCTTCTTCTTCCCAGCGATCGAAATCATGCGGATTGCCTCGGACATAGACGAGGCCGTTGATTGAGGATGAGCCGCCAAGCACCTTGCCGCGCGGGATGGCGAAGCGGCGGCCGCCCAGATGCGGCTCGGGTTCGCTTTCGTAGCGCCAGTTATATTTGCTTGTGTTCATCGGAATCGAAAGCGCGGCCGGCATTTGGATGAAAGGCGAGCGGTCGGAGCCGCCAAATTCCAGCACCAGCACGGTCGCGCGTCCGTCCTCCGTCAGGCGATCGGCGAGCACGCAGCCCGCCGAGCCGGCGCCGATAATGATGTAGTCAAATTGTTGGTTTTCCTGTCCGCTCATGACAGCTTCTTAGCGGCGCCGAACGCCGGCGCCTATTCCCTCGCCAGCCGCAGCGCGGCCGCCGCCGCGAAGGGCGCGCCGGCGAGGGCGGCGAGCGAAAGCGCACAAAGTACGAGGAAGGGCATGGCGAACGGCGCCGCGCCGCCGCTCGCTGCGGAAGCCGCCCCGACGCCGAAGATCAACACCGGAATCGTCAGCGGCAGCACCAGAACCGCCATCAGCAGACCGCCGCGCCTGAGCGAGACCGTCAGCGCCGCGCCGATCGCGCCGATCAGGGTCAGCGCCGGCGTGCCGACGATGAGGCTGGCGGCGACCAGCAGCAGCGCCTTGGCGTCGAGAGCCAGCATGAGGCCGAACAGCGGGCTGAGGATAATCAGCGGCAGGGCGCTCGCCGTCCAATGCGCTGTGCATTTCACCAGCACGACGATCTCCAGCGGCAGCCGCGCATGGACGAAGAGATCGAGCGCGCCGTCTTCCTCGTCACTCTGGAACAGGCGGTCGAGGCCGAGCAGGGTCGCGAGCAGCGTCGCGATCCACAGGATTGCCGGCCCGATGCGCGACAGCAGGTTGAGGTCGGGGCCGATCGCGAAGGGCATCAGCGCGACGAGAATCAGAAAAAACACTGCGCCGGTCGAAGCGCCGCCGCCGATGCGGCGGGCGATCCGCCATTCGCGCAGGAAGAGGGCGGCGATCGCTTGTCTCATGTGGGCGCCATTTCCGCCGCGCCCAGCTTCAGCTCCTGGCCGGCGAGTCCGAGCGGCGCATGGGTCGCCGCGACGATGAGGCCGCCGGCGGCAAGATGCGCATGCATGATGTCCGCGAGCCGCGCCTGCGCGGCGGCATCGAGCGCCGCCGTCGGTTCGTCGAGAAGCCAGAGCGGACGATATGCGACAAGAAGCCGCGCCATCGCGACGCGCCGCCGCTGTCCCGCCGACAGCGCGGCGACCGGAAAATCCGCCGCATGGGCGAGGCCGACGCGCGCGAGCGCGGCGCCGACCGATAGCGTCCGCACCGGCGCGGCATCTGCGCGGAGCATCGCAGCCCAGAAGGCGAGATTCTCGCCCGCCGTCAGCGCGGCTTTCAGCGCATCGGCATGGCCGAGATAATGCGCCTGCTCGCCGACACTCCGCTCGGCGTCGCCGCCTTCGAGGCGGATATCTCCCCCCGCGATCCGCAGCAGCCCGGCGATCGCGTGCAGCAGGCTCGACTTGCCGGCGCCATTGGGTCCGGTGACGATCAGCGCCGCGCCGGCGCCCGCTTCGAACGACAGGCCGGAGAACAAGCGCCGGGCGCCGCGCTCGATAGTGATGTCGGCGCCGATCAAGCGCATCGAGGCTTCTCCGCGACGCCTTTTTGGGCGCCCTGACGCCATTGTGGTGTAGCCCGGCGCGACGAACTTATCTATAACCGTTCCAATCTTTCCCCAGCCGCCCTCCGGAGTTCAGTCGATGGCCAGTCTCGACAGTTTCAAATGTCGCAAGAAGCTCACTGTCGGGGCCAAAACCTACGAATATTTCTCGCTCAAAGCCGCGGAAAAGAACGGCCTCGCCGGCATTTCTCAGCTCCCCTATTCGATGAAGATCGTCCTCGAGAACCTGCTGCGAAACGAAGACGGGCGCACGGTCAAGAAAGCCGATATCGAAGCGGTCGCCGCGTGGCTCGACAATCGCGGCAAGCATGAACATGAGATCGCGTTTCGCCCGGCCCGCGTGCTGATGCAGGACTTCACAGGCGTGCCGGCGGTCGTCGATCTCGCCGCCATGCGCGACGCGATGGTGGCGCTCGGCGGCGACCCCGACAAGATCAATCCTTTGGTGCCGGTCGATCTCGTCATCGACCATTCGGTGGTCGTCGACTTCTTCGCCACCAACAAGGCGCTCGGCCAGAACGTCAAGCGCGAATATGAACAGAACCAGGAGCGCTACCGCTTCCTGAAATGGGGCCAGCAGGCCTTTTCCAATTTCGCTGTGGTGCCGCCCGGCACCGGCATCTGCCACCAGGTCAATCTCGAATATCTCGCCCAGACGGTGTGGACGCGCAAAGAGAAGACAGGCCGCACCAGCGTTGAAATCGCCTATCCCGATACGCTTGTTGGCACCGACAGCCACACCACCATGGTCAATGGCCTCGCCGTGCTCGGCTGGGGCGTCGGCGGCATCGAGGCGGAAGCGGCGATGCTCGGCCAGCCTTTGTCGATGCTGCTGCCCGAAGTGATCGGCTTCAAGCTGACCGGCGATCTGCGCGAAGGGGTCACCGCCACCGATCTCGTGCTGACGGTGACGCAAATGCTGCGCAAGAAGGGCGTCGTTGGCAAATTCGTCGAATTTTACGGGCCGGGGCTCAACGCGATGTCGGTCGCCGACCGCGCGACGATCGCCAATATGGCGCCCGAATATGGCGCGACCTGCGGTCTGTTTCCGGTTGACGTGCAGGCGATCCGCTATCTCGAAACGTCGGGGCGCAAAGGGCCGCGCATCGCGCTGGTGGAGGCTTACGCCAAGGCGCAGGGCTTCTATCGCACGCGTCTCACGCCCGATCCGGTCTTTACCGACACGCTCGCGTTGGAGCTTGGCGAAGTGACGCCGTCGCTCGCCGGCCCGAAGCGGCCGCAGGACCGGGTCGTGCTTTCCGGCGCCAAGATAGGCTTTGCCGGCGCGATGGAGACGGAATTCAAACAGGCCGCCGAGATCGCCCAGCGCCACAAGGTCGAGGACGCCAATTTCGATCTCGGCCATGGCGACGTGGTCATCGCGGCGATCACCTCGTGCACCAACACTTCCAACCCCAGCGTGATGATGGCGGCCGGCCTGCTGGCGCGCAACGCCGTCGCCAAGGGGCTGACGGTGAAGCCCTGGGTCAAGACTTCGCTGGCGCCGGGCAGTCAAGTGGTCGAGGAATATCTCAAAGACGCCGAATTGCAGAAGTCGCTCGACAAGCTCGGCTTCAACATTGTCGGCTTCGGCTGCACCACCTGCATCGGCAATTCCGGGCCGCTGCCGGAAGCGATTTCGGCGACAATAGCCAAACACAATCTTGTCGCGGCGGCGGTGCTGTCGGGCAATCGCAATTTCGAGGGCCGCGTCAATCCTGACGTGCGCGCCAATTATCTCGCCTCGCCGCCGCTGGTGGTCGCCTATGCGCTCGCCGGCTCGATGCAGGTCGACCTGACCAAGGATCCGCTCGGCCACGACAAATCGGGCGCGCCGGTCTTCCTTTCCGACATCTGGCCGACCAGCCAGGAGATCGCCGATCTCGTCGACAACACCATCACCGCCAAAATGTTCAAGGCGAAATACGCCAGCGTGTTCGACGGCGACGCCAACTGGCGCAAGGTGAGGGTCCCCGCGGGCCTGACCTATTCCTGGGACATGGGCTCGACCTACGTTCAGAACCCGCCCTATTTCGAGGGCATCACGATGGAGCCGAAGCCGATTACCGATATTGTCGGCGCGCGCATCCTTGGCGAATTCCTCGATTCGATCACCACCGACCATATTTCTCCGGCCGGCTCCATCCGCGAAAAGAGCCCGGCCGGCCAATATCTCACCGAGCATCAGGTGCGCCCGGTCGACTTCAACCAATATGGAACGCGGCGCGGCAATCATGAAGTGATGATGCGCGGCACGTTCGCCAATATCCGCATCAAGAACCAGATGGTGAAGGACGCTTCCGGCAATGTCGTCGAAGGCGGCTACACCATCCACTATCCCTCCGGCGAGCGCATGCCGATCTATGACGCGGCGATGCGCTACCAGAAGGAAGGCGTGCCGCTCGTCGTCTTCGCGGGTCGCGAATATGGCACCGGCTCGTCGCGCGACTGGGCCGCCAAGGGTACGAAACTTCTCGGCGTACGCGCCGTCATCGCCCAGAGCTTCGAACGCATCCATCGTTCCAATCTCGTCGGCATGGGCGTGCTGCCGTTGCTGTTCGAAGAGGGAACGTCCTGGCAGACGCTCGGCCTGAAGGGCGATGAAAAGGTCACCATCCATGGCCTGACGCATGACCTGCGCCCGCGCCAGAAAATGGAGGCCGAAATCGTCTCGGCGGACGGCTCGGGGCAGAAAGTCCCACTGATCTGCCGCATCGATACGCTCGACGAACTCGAATATTTCAAGAACGGCGGCATTTTGCACTACGTGCTGCGGCAATTGGCGGCGTGAGCTGAGGCGGCGACGCCGTGTAGTCCTGCTCGGACTGATCCGAGCCCGGCGCGTCCGCCATTTGCGATAGGTTGGCGGCGACCGATTTTGTGCATCGACACGAGTCGCGCCCCATCGCGGTAACGCCAAATCGCTGCGCCGGATGAGCCGGCTCCGCGGCCGACATTGCGCCGCGGCCAAGAAACCAAACGCAAGCGTCTCCCGCCTGATCCAGGCCGGATGATTATGATATGGGGTTGTCAGGTAACCATCTCGCGCGGCGAATCGTTTTTGTCATAAGCTTCAATCGTTCTTTTTGGCGGAAAACGCTGCATCGGCGCTCTGGGCCCATTTCCAGCGCCGCTACGCGCGTCGCCAGCCCCGGCTTCAACAGAATAAGCGTCACCAACTACGTCAGCGCAAGCGATTATTGCACGCAGCATTATTGGCGCTATCTGCGCGCTAATTGGATTTTAGCCCGATCCGTCGGACAAATTACGAGTAAAAATATGCATGTATTACGACAAATGGCAGGGCGCTCAACCGCCGGAAAAATGTTCACCGCCGGTTGTCAATCCTCCGGAATGGTCTTTTGCTGCCGCCGGAAGCCGATCCCAGGCGCTTGTCGATGCTGACGGCCAATCCGCCGGCTGCGACGTAGCGATGTCGTGTGTCTCGTAGAGTCAACCGATGCGGATTGCGCAATATCGAGAAAGAGCGTACGCGGACGCAAGCGTAATTTCGTAAGCTCTCGAGAACAGTGTGGGGATTGCAGTGAGTATATTGGGAAAGAACGGCGTCGAAAAAGTCACGGCTACTATTCAGTCGTTCGGAAAGTGGTTCTTCGATCTGCTGTTAAACGCCGCCATCGTCGCGGGGTTGCTGCTTGCGGCCAAGCAGACCAACAATATGGCGATCAAGACGCTTGCCTATGCGGCGTGGGCGATATTCTTCCTGTACGTCGGCTCGTTTTTCATTCACTTCCGGCTGGATCTGTTCGATTGGGTGAAGGATCTGCGCCTTCGCACTCTCCTCGAATTGGCTTCCGGCATCATCCTGGCCGTCGTCATCGTCACATGCCTCAATCTGATGTTCCAAACCATGATCGCCGCCGCGGTGTCCGCAATTGAATTGAGCAAGTAGACTTGGTTCAAAGCGCCTCCCATCGTGAGCAACTGACGACAAAACTAGCCTTTTTGGGCGGGGAACCGCCCATTCGCCTGGAGCGCCCTGATCTCCATCTCCCGAGTTTCCAACATGCTCCGCAGATATTCCACGGCGCGGCCGGAGGCGCCGTTGCGCTCCATGGAATCAAGATATCTTCGCTCCTCCGTTTGAAGGGCCCGCAAGTTCTCAAGCCTTTTGAGATCGGGGAACTTCCAGTGAAGGAAATTGGCGACCGATTGGCGGTCCTGTTGTTTGGTCTTTGGCAAGGCGCCATCGAGCATCGTCATTTCCGTACTCCGAATCGGCAGCGAACCAGTTAAGTTTCCGCGTCCGCGACAAAGGAGCCAATCGGTACGGGCAGTTTTGCACTGGCATATTCGAGGCGCCGGAGGCCTTATCGAGGGCCTTTGAAGCAAGGCATCGCTGTCGAAAGGGAGCCGAATGGCGACTGACGAAGTGGGGCAACCCGGGCAAGACCAGGGCGCATCCAGTTTTCCGCAAAGGGAGGCGCGCGGCCTCCGCGGCCTACTGGTTATCGGCTGCGTATTCGCGATCGTCGGCGGATACACCGACGCCTATTCCTATCTCGCGCATGGTCACGTTTTCGCGAACGCCCAGACCGCCAATGTCGTCTTCATCGGGATCTACGCCTCTGGCGGAGACTGGGGGAACGCGGTGCGCCATCTTCCTCCCATCGCCGCCTTCGTCCTCGGCGTAGCTGTCGTCAACCTCCTCGGCGTGCGGTCGCAAAAACAGGAGTTCCGCGCGACGCTCGTTTGTCAGAGCTTCGAGCTTGCGATTCTGATCGCTCTCACCGGCGCCGGGCCGAGGCTGCCCGATGAATGGATCGTGCCGGCGATTTCATTCGTCGCCGCCATTCAGAACGCCAGCTTCGACACGATCGGCGCATGGTCATTCAATTCAGCGATGGCCACCGGCAACCTACGTAGCGCGACCACCGGCCTCATCGCCTGGACGATGGGCCGCAACCCTGAAGACAATCGCGGCAAGGCGGTCGGCCTCGCGCTGATCTGCATCGCATTTCTGGCGGGCGCGGCGGTCGGGGGCTACTACACCCGGCTCGATGAATCCCACGCGCTCGCCCCATGCGCGATTATCGTCGCATTCGGGATTCTGCTGACGTGGCGGGAACGCCAGATACGCCGACGTCTGCCCGCGCGGCTCGATTTGGCGAACTAGCGACGGTCTGCGCCTTACGCCGCGCCCGCCGCGATCAGCGCCGCCAGGCGCGCGATATGGTGCGTAATATCAGGCGCGCCGGTCATTTCACCGAACGTGCCGCGCGTCATTGGACCGAGCGCGATGAGATTGCGCTCGATCGTTCCGTCACGTGCGATGAGATGCGAATCGCCGTCGACGTCGAGCCCGAGGCCGACCGGATCGGGGCGCGCGAGGCCGGCTTCGAACAGAGCCCGCACCAGCGGATTATGTGCGGGATCGCGGTCGGGGCCGACGCAGAGGACGATCGCCTCGAAGCGTCTCTCCCCAAGCGCTCCCCCGGGGCGGCGCAGGCGCACGACCAGGGCGCCGGCGTCCGCGTCGATCGCGGTGACGCCCGCCTTCTCGACGACGAGCCGGCCATCGGCGATCGCCGCCGTCAACGCCTGATGCACCTGCGGCGCGACGCGGAAGCGATGTACGTCCCAGAAAGGCAGCAGCCGGCGCGCGATCCTGCGTCGCTCGGCGGGCGGCAGCGCCGGCCAGAGCTGGGCAAGGCTGAAGCGCAGGGCGTCCGCCGCCGGATGCCAGCCGAGACCTTGATCGATCGACATGCGCGCGCGCTGTCGCGCAAGGCGGAGCAGCGCCAGCGCCGTGCGCGGTGGCGCGGCGCCGTCGAGAAAGTTGGGGTCGCTGCTGAAGATTCCATGCGGCTGCGCCATCAACCCGCGCCGCGAAACGGCGGTAATCCGTCGAACGCCGCGATCAAGCAGGGTAGCGCCCATATCGGCCATGGTGAGCCCGGTTCCGACGAGGAGCACGTGGGCGTGCACGTCGATCGCGGCAAGTCCGTCCGGCCGCCAGGGATTGGCGATCAGGCCGGGATGGCCGGCGGCCGCGTCGCTGATGGGGCAGGGCGGGCCGGCGACGGCATGGCCGAAGCAGAGCGCGACGCGGTCGACTTCGACGGATTCCCCATTCGACAGCGCGACCGACCAGCCCGCGCCGGCGCGGGCGACCTGCGCGGCGCGCGCGCGATGATGGCGCAGGCGCACACGCGGCGCGGCCGCGAGCGTTCGCGCCAGCGTGTCGGCGACATAGGCGCCGTAATGGGCGCGCGCGACATAATGATTGCCAGATGCGTCGGTGCTGGCGCCGTCGCCCGGCAGGATGCCGCGCTGGAAGAACCAATTCGTCGCATGCGAGGATTCTCCCGGCAACAGGCTCATGCGCCCGCTCGGCACGTTGATGCGGTGACGCGGGTCGCGCGCGCTATATGCGATGCCCGCGCCGAGCGCGGCCGAAGGCTCGATGACGTCGATGTCGAGCGGGCCTCGAACGAGACGCGCCAGATGAATGATGAACGCCACGCCGGTGAAGCCGCCGCCGACGATTGCGAAGCGAGGCGGCTCAGTCATCGGGAGGGCGATCGGGCGATTGTGATCAAAGGGGGATCCTTCTCGCGCGGGCGTGCGCATCGTAAACGGGGACGCTATCTCGATGCAGTTAATCGATATTGTCAATTTAGTGAGCTGCAGCTCAATCGATCGCGGTTCCGTTATTGAGCCATTGTTCGCATGGAGGCATTTTTTTCACCCTTGAGGCCGCGTTGTGGTTCCGTTTCGCCAGGCGACACGATATCTCGAAAGCGATCGTTTTTGAGAGGCGCGGACGGCGAATGCGGAATCGACCGAGACCCCACGAGTTCGCCTCTCGAAACTCATTCTCAATCCCTATAAGTCCGGCCCGGCCGCCCCACCCCGCGAACCAAAATCCGTCACCGTCCGCCCCGATTTCCTCCGCGATCCAGCGCTTGAACGCCCGCACATTGGCGCTCGGCCGGCGCTCCGCCGCCGTCACCAGATAATAGCCGAGCCCGCTGCGCGCGCTGATGCCGAAGGGCGCGACCAGGCGGCCGTCGGCGAGGCAATCGGCGACCAGCAATTGCCAGGCGAGCATGACGCCCTGGCCGCCGATGGCGGCCTCCAGACAGAGCAGCGGGTCGGAGAAGGTCGCGCCTTGCAGCAGCGCAACCGGAGCGGCGCCCGCCGATTCGAACCAACGCTCCCACGCGAACATGCTGCTTTCGTCGCGGATCGCATATTCCTGCGCGAGGTCGGCGATCGTCATGAGCCGCTTGCCGATCGCAGGCGCGCAGACCGGGAAGATTTCCTGCGGCAGCAGCAATTCGGCCTCGACATCGGGCCAATGGCCGTCGCCCATGCGGATCGCCAGATCGACGTCGGAGCGGTTGAGATCGATCAGCCGCGAGGAGGCGTCGATGCGCAGGGCGAAGCCCTCATGCCGCGCGTAAAGACGGCTGAGGCGCGGCACCAGCCAGCGCGAGGCGAAGGCGGGCGCGACAGAGACCACCAGAATATTGCCGGCGGCGTCAGCCAAAGCGACGGCCTGTTTGAGTTCATTAAAGGCCGCCGACAGCCGTGCTGCGAACAACGCGCCGAACTCGGTCGGGACGAAGCCGTCGCGTGCGCGGGCGAACAAAGGCCGGCCGATCTGTTTTTCGGCGCGCCCGACCTGCTGGCTCACCGCGCTCGGTGAAACGCCGAGTTCGTCGGCGGCCTTTTGGAGCGAGCCGCGACGCGCCACCGCCTCGACCGCGCGAAGGCCGTTGAGGTGAACGGAATTGAGTCCAGGCACTTTAGATTTCCTAAATATGGTCAGTCGAAATCTGGATTGAAATGACAGAATTATTGGCAGAAATGGTGGTCAGCCGCAATAAATCGCGAGTTGGCCAGTGAAGATTATCTCAATCCTTCAAGCCCTGTTCGGTAGGCCGTTTCCCGCTTCAGCGGACGAACAGGATGGCGCCCAATGGCTGGAGCCGCTGGATCACCCGGAGATCAAGCGCATGTCCCTACGCGAGATCGCCGATCTGCCGCTGAACCAGATCCGCTACGCCTGCGCCCGGCAGGGCGTTCCCGCACGGCCGCCATCGCGGACGGCGCATTGCTGAGACGCGCTCAGGCGAGCGCCTTCAAGGTCGCCTCGTCCGGCTGGCCGTCAAAATATTTGCGCAATGCCTCGGCGAAAATCCTCTCCGGCGCGACTGTGGCGAAAAGCGTCATCGACGAGCGGAATTTCAGATCGTCGGGACTGCCGAAAATCTGATGCGCGGAGCGGTCTGCAACTTGGCAGACCGCGCGTGTGCAAGCGATCAGCCGCGGCCCGAGCAGCGGATGCGCGAGATAAGCCTGCGCTTCGCGCCTTGAAGCGATGGCATAACGTTGCGCCATCGCGCTGAAGCCGAGCCCGGCGATCTGCGGAAAGACGAACCACATCCAATGGCTGCGCTTGGCGCCGGCGCTGAGTTCTGCGAGGGCCTGGTCGAAGACGCCCGCTTGCGCGTCGACGAAACGCTGGAGGTCGTGCGGATCGTCCATCGTCGGCTCCTGTCGATGCGCACAATATCAGATCGGCGATTAGGGCAAATATGCATCGCAAGCTCCCGATATCGCGCGACCGGCTCCTGAAGTCGGCGCCTCTGCCGCCGCCCATTTGCCAGCCTCCGCCGCCCCGGCCTAATCTCGCGCGGCGCCGGCGGATGCGCGCTTGGGGGAGGCGTCATGGGCCATATCAACTATGTCTGCCTGCGCGGCAAGGTGCATGCCTTCGCGCCTGCCGCGCCGGCGAGCAATCCGCATCTGTGGGTCCTGCTCGACGTCGGCGGCGAGCAATGGTTCGCCACCATCAATGTGCGCTCCGACAAGGGCCAGCCCGGCGATCCCGTCGGCAAGTCCTATCTCTATTATCTGATCGACAGCGACTTCCATCATCCGATCGTGCCCTCGATCCTGGCGCGCCCGCCCGGGCTGTCGCAGGTCGAGCGCAGCTATTCCGCCGGCGCGCTCGATTTCCAACGCGGCAATCTGTTCAATCCCAGCGCGATGCGCGTGCTGCCGATGGACGGCGACGGGGACGACAATCTCGTCCATCGCCTTGGCGCGATTCTGGAGGTCGCCAAGAATACCGGCAGCGACGTGTTTTTTTACGGCAACGGCTTTCACAAAGACAATCCGCATCAGACCGACGCGGCGTTCGGCGCCACGCCGGACACGCCCTTCGGCGTCGACAATATCCATATGGTGCAGGGCGACCCCAAGGCGATCGACCAGCGCGTCAAGGAGAACGGAACCTGGCATGACGGCGCCTGTTTCATCTGGGACGTGCAGGCCAAGCGCATGACCGGCGCCTTTCTGGCGTTCCAGACCCAGGCCTGGCACACCAACGATAATGGCGATGTCATCTATGGCGCCACCGGCTCGGAAGCGCCGCGCTATGATTTTTCCAATGGCCTCGGCGCGCCTTTGCCGCTGCCCCAGCGCGCGGCGGAGCTCACCTCGCTGCATCGTGCGCCCGATGGAACCGGCGCGCTCAACCTCGCCAATATGACCAATGCGCCGGTCGATCTTACCGGTTGGACGATCCTCGCCGATGCGGAAAAGTCGCTTCCCCTGCCGGCCGGCGCACTTGCGCCAGGCCAGCCGCTTTCCCTGCCGCTGGCGGCGGGCTTTCTCAACGACGCCGGCGGCATTCTCACCCTCGTCAATTCAGCCAGTCTGAGGGTCGACGGCGTCGCCTATCTTGGCGGCGATCCGGTCAACGGCTGGAGCACCAGCTTCTAGCGCGCGAGGCGCCCGGGACGGTCGCGGTCCCAGATGCCGCCGCGCGGCAAATCGTCCGTTCCCAACGCGCCGCGGTGGCGGGGCTGAAGTCGGGTTGCGCGGCCAAAAGTCCTATGTTACGCAACGCCCGCCTTGGGGTCCGGGGGGCGCGGGCCCCGCCGCGAGGCATCCTCTTCGTTCCCCGGATTTGGCGGCCGCGTCGCGGCGCTGGATTTTGCGGCGAAGCCCAGCAAGATTGAGCCCAAGAAAGATTGAGCCATTGGCGCAAGAGGAAAACATCGTTACGGGAATGGCGGGGCGCTACGCCCTGGCCCTGTTCTCCCTGGCGCGCGAGGGCCAGGCGACCGATCAGGTCGCTGCCGCGCTGAAGACATTCAGCGGCATGATCGCTGAGAGCCCCGATCTCGAGCGCCTGGTGCGCAGCCCGGTCTTCTCGGCCGAGGATCAGGTCAAGGCGCTCGGCGCGCTGCTCGACAAGGCCGGCATTACCGGAGTCGCCGCCAATTTCATCAAGCTGGTCGCCGCCAAGCGCCGCCTGTTTGCGATCGGCGACATGATCGCGGATTACGACAAGCTCAATGATTCCTATCGCGGCGTCGCGCGCGCCGAAGTGACGAGCGCCGCCGCCCTGTCGGATTCCCATGTCGCGGCGCTGAAGGACGCGCTGAAAGGCGTGACCGGCGGCAAGGATGTCGAAATATCGGTGAAAACCGATCCTTCGATCATCGGCGGGCTGATCGTCAAGCTTGGCTCGCGCATGGTCGACGGCTCGCTCAAAACCAAACTCAATTCAATTCGCACCCGTATGAAAGAGGTCGGCTGATGGATATCCGCGCCGCTGAGATTTCCTCCATTCTCAAGAACGAAATCGCCAATTTCGGCAATGAAGCCGAGGTGACCGAAGTCGGCCAGGTGCTGTCGGTCGGCGACGGCATCGCCAGAGCCTATGGCCTCGACAATGTCCAGGCCGGCGAGATGGTCGAATTCGAGAATGGCGTGCGCGGCATGGCGCTCAATCTCGAGAGCGACAATGTCGGCATCGTGATTTTCGGCTCCGAGCGCGACATCATGGAAGGCCAGACGGTCAAGCGCACCGGCGCTATCGTCGACGTTCCCGTCGGCAAGGAATTGTTAGGGCGCGTCGTCGATGCGCTCGGCAATCCGATCGACGGCAAGGGCCCGATCAATGCCGCCAAGCGCGCCCGCGTCGACGTCAAGGCGCCCGGCATCATCCCGCGCAAATCCGTGCATGAACCGATGGCGACCGGCCTCAAGGCGATCGACGCGCTCATCCCGATCGGCCGCGGCCAGCGCGAATTGATCATCGGCGACCGCCAGACCGGCAAGACCGCGGTGGCGCTCGACGCCATCCTCAATCAGAAGCCGCTCAACCAGTCGGGCGACGAGAAGATCAAGCTCTACTGCGTCTATGTCGCCGTCGGCCAGAAGCGCTCGACGGTCGCCCAATTCGCCAAAGTTCTCGAAGAGCATGGCGCGCTCGAATATTCGATCATCATCGCCGCCACCGCTTCCGATCCGGCGCCGATGCAGTTCCTGGCGCCGTTCGCCGGCTGCGCGATGGGCGAATTCTTCCGCGACAACGGCATGCATGCGCTGATGATCTACGACGATCTGTCGAAACAGGCGGTCGCCTATCGCCAGATGTCGCTGCTGCTGCGCCGCCCGCCGGGCCGCGAAGCCTATCCTGGCGACGTGTTCTATCTGCATTCCCGCCTGCTCGAGCGCGCCGCCAAGATGAACGACGAGCATGGCGCCGGCTCGCTCACTGCGCTGCCGGTTATCGAGACCCAGGCCAACGACGTTTCGGCCTATATCCCGACCAACGTCATTTCGATCACCGACGGCCAGATCTTCCTGGAGACGGATCTCTTCTACCAGGGCATCCGCCCGGCCGTGAACGTCGGCCTCTCGGTGTCGCGCGTCGGTTCGGCCGCGCAGACCAAGGCGATGAAGAAGGTCGCCGGCAAGATCAAGGGCGAACTCGCGCAATATCGCGAAATGGCGGCTTTCGCGCAGTTCGGCTCCGATCTTGACGCCACCACGCAGCGCCTGCTCAATCGCGGCTCGCGCCTGACCGAGCTCCTCAAGCAGGCGCAATTCGCGCCGCTCAAAATGGAGGAGCAGGTCTGCTCGATCTATTGCGGCGTCAACGGCTATCTCGACAAATTGCCGCTCGATCGGGTCAAGCCGTTCGAAGACGGCCTGCTGGCGACGCTGCGCAGCAAGAGCCCCGAGATTCTCGAAGCGATTCGCACCTCGCGCGACCTGTCGGACGATGTATCGGCCAAGCTGAAGAGCGCGGTCGAGGCATACGCGAAGAGCTTCACCTGATGTTTCTTCCTCCCCCTTCATGGGGGAGGGTCGGGGAGGGGGGTCGTCCTTTCCGCAAAAGGATTTTCTTTCGATAGGATAGGGCGGTGCGACCCCCTCCCTAACACTCCCCCACATGGGGGGAGGCGACGCGCGTGGAGAGCTTTAGCGATGCCGTCCTTAAAGGACCTCAGAAACCGGATCGCCTCCGTCAAATCGACGCAGAAGATCACCAAGGCGATGCAGATGGTCGCGGTCGCGAAATTGCGCCGCGCGCAGGCCGCCGCCGAAGCCGCGCGCCCCTATGCCGAACGCATCGAAACGGTGCTGACCAACCTTGCCGGCGGCGCCGCGGATGGCGCCGAGGGGCCCCGGCTGTTGACCGGTACCGGCGCGCAACAGGTCCATCTTCTTCTCGTCTGCACTGGCGAACGCGGACTCTGCGGCGCCTTCAACACGTCGATCGTGCGCCTCGCCCGCGAGCGGGCCAATGCGCTGATCGCGCAGGGCAAGACGATCAAGATCATCTGCGTCGGCAAGAAAGGCTATGACCAGCTTCGTCGCACCTTTGAAAAGCAGATCATCGATCTCATCGACCTGCGCGCGGTGCGCACGCTCGGCTACGCCAACGCGCAGCCGATCGCCAAAAAGGTGCTCGATCTTTTCGAGGCCGGCGAGTTCGACGTCTGCACCCTGTTCTATGCGCGCTTCAAATCGGTGATCGCGCAGATCCCGACCGCCCAGCAATTGATCCCGCCCGAATTCGAAAAATCGGACGAGGACGCGCCGGCCTATGAATATGAACCGGAAGAAGGCGAGATACTCGCCCAATTGCTGCCGAGCGCCGTCGCCGTGCGCATCTATCGCGCTTTGCTCGAAAACATGGCCTCTTTCTACGGCTCGCAGATGAGCGCGATGGACAATGCAACGCGCAATGCCGGCGACATGATCAAGAAGCTGACGCAGCGCTACAACCGCACGCGCCAGGCGATGATCACCAAGGAATTGATCGAAATCATCTCGGGCGCCGAGGCGCTCTGATCCAACAAGCCGCGCTTGAATGGGCGGCCCATAGCGAAGCGAGGACGACAGAAATGGCAAACGCCAACAGACCGACCGGCCGCGTAACCCAGGTGATCGGCGCCGTCGTCGACGTGAAGTTCGACGGCCATCTGCCGAAAATTCTCAACGCGCTGGAAACGACCAACAATGGTGCGCGCCTGGTGCTCGAAGTCGCCCAGCATCTCGGCGAAAGCGCGGTGCGCTGCGTCGCCATGGACATTTCTGAAGGGCTGGTTCGCGGCCAGGACGTCACCGACACCGGCGTGCCGATCTCGGTTCCGGTCGGCGTCGGCACGCTCGGGCGCATCATGAACGTCATCGGCGAGCCGGTCGACGAAGCCGGCCCGATCAACGCCGAGGCGCGCCGCGCGATCCACCAGCCGACGCCGAGTTATGCCGAGCAATCAACCGAGGCGCAGATTCTCGTCACCGGCATCAAGGTCGTCGATCTCCTGGCGCCTTACGCTAAAGGCGGCAAGATCGGCCTGTTCGGCGGCGCTGGCGTTGGCAAAACCGTGCTGATCCAGGAGCTGATCAACAATGTCGCCAAGACGCATGGCGGCAATTCGGTGTTCGCGGGCGTCGGCGAGCGCACCCGCGAAGGCAACGACCTCTATCACGAATTCATCGAATCCAAGGTCAACGCCGATCCGCATCATCCCGATCCCGACGTCAAATCGAAATGCGCTCTGGTGTTCGGCCAGATGAACGAGCCGCCGGGCGCGCGCATGCGCGTGGCTCTGTCGGGCCTCACCGTCGCCGAACATTTCCGCGACCAGGGCCAGGACGTTCTGTTCTTCGTCGACAACATCTTCCGCTTCACCCAGGCGGGTTCTGAAGTGTCGGCGCTGCTCGGCCGCATTCCCTCGGCGGTCGGTTACCAGCCGACGCTCGCCACCGACATGGGCGCGCTGCAGGAACGCATCACCACCACGACCAAGGGGTCGATCACTTCGGTGCAGGCGATCTATGTCCCCGCCGACGACTTGACCGATCCGGCGCCGGCGACTTCGTTCGCGCATCTGGACGCGACCACCGTTCTGTCGCGCACGATCGCCGAAAAGGGCATTTATCCCGCAGTCGATCCGCTCGACTCGACCTCGCGCATGTTGACCGCCGCCGTCGTCGGCGAGGAGCATTACACGGTGGCGCGGCAAGTCCAGCAGGTGCTGCAGCGCTACAAGGCCTTGCAGGACATTATCGCCATTCTCGGCATGGACGAATTGTCCGAAGAGGACAAGCTGACGGTGGCGCGCGCCCGCAAGATCGAGCGCTTCCTGTCGCAACCCTTCGACGTCGCCGCCGTATTCACCGGTTCGCCCGGCGTCCAGGTCAAGATCGAAGACACGGTCAAGGGCTTCAAGGGCATTATCGAAGGCAAATACGACAGCCTGCCGGAAGCCGCGTTCTATATGGTGGGCACCATCGAACAGGCCGTCGACAAGGCCAAGAGGCTGGCGGCGGAAGTCGCGTGATCAGCGCCAGTCGGCTTTAGGGTGGAATGACATGGCCAGTTTTCACTTCGAACTCGTTTCGCCGGACAAGCTTCTGTTCAACGGCCAGGCCGAGGATGTGCTGGTGCCGGGAACCGAGGGCGATTTCCTTGTCTTGCGCGACCATGCGCCGGTCATGACTTCGCTGCGGCCCGGCATCGTCGATATCGGCGAGGCGCAGGGCAAGCACACGCGCCTGTTCGTGCGCGGCGGCTTCGCCGACGTCAGCGCCGCCGGCCTGATCCTGCTCGCCGAGACGGCGATACCGGTCGACGAACTCAGCGCCGAGCGCCTCGGCGGCGAGATCAAGGACGCCGAGGAAGACCTCGCCGACGCTACCGACGACCAGAAGCGCCTCGCTCAGGAAAAACTCGACCGGCTCAAAGAGCTGAAAGACGCGCTGAAGTTTTGAGCGCCGCCTGTCCCCTCGCCCCGCCTGGTCCCCTCGCCCCGCAAAGCGGGCTTCGCGGGGCGAGGGGACTGGCGGTCGGGGTCCGGCGCTCGCTTACGCCACCTTCTGCTTGGCCTTCAGCCAGCCGCGGTTGACGATCACCTCGGCGATCTGGATCGCATTCAACGCCGCGCCCTTGCGCAGATTGTCCGACACGCACCACAGCACGAGACCATTGTCGACGGTCGGGTCTTCGCGGATGCGCGAGATATAGGTCGCGTCCTCGCCCGCCGCTTCATGCGGCGTGATATAGCCGCCCGGCTCGCGACGGTCGATGACGAGACAGCCGGGCGCCTCGCGCAGGATGTCGCGCGCCTCGTCGGCGCTGATCGGGTTCTCGAACTCAATATTGACCGCCTCGGAATGGCCGATGAACACCGGCACGCGCACGCAGGTGGCGACCAGCTTGATCTTGGGATCGAGGATTTTCTTGGTTTCGGCCACCATCTTCCATTCTTCCTTGGTGAAGCCGTCCTCCATGAACACGTCGATCTCGGGAATGACGTTGAAAGCGATGCGCTTGGGGAACTTCTTCGCTTCGACCGGATCGGAGACGAAGACCGCGCGGGTCTGCGCGAACAATTCGTCCATCGCATCCTTGCCGGCGCCCGACACCGATTGATAGGTGGCGACGACGACGCGCTTGATCGTCGCCTTATCGTGCAGCGGCTTCAACGCGACCACGAGCTGGGCGGTCGAGCAATTGGGATTGGCGATGATGTATTTCCTGGAAAAACCCTTGGCCGCTTCGGCGTTCACTTCAGGCACGACCAGCGGCACATCGGGGTCCATCCGCCAGGCCGAGGAATTGTCGATGACGACGCAGCCGACGGCGCCGATCTTGGGCGACCATTCCTTCGACACCGATCCGCCCGCCGACATCAGGCAGATATCGGTGTCGGAGAAATCATAATGTTCGAGATTTTTGCACTTCAGCGTTCTGTCGCCGAACGAGACCTCGCGGCCCAGGGAGCGGGACGAGGCGAGCGCCACGACTTCGCTCACCGGGAAGCGACGCTCCGCCAATATGTCGAGCATTTCGCGGCCCACATTGCCTGTCGCGCCGACGATTGCGACCTTGAAGCCTGCCATCTCACGATTTCCTTTGCTGGCCGATATTCCCCCGCGTCGCCCCTGACGGGGCCGTCCCTCAAACCCCCGCCGGGGGAGGAACCGGAGCCGAGGGCAAACACTAGACCGTCGCGCCGCCTTTGTGGGCGGCGGGCTGGGTTTTCGTCAGCCGTTTCGATGTCGCGGTCGTCATGATTCGTCCGGGGCGCGCGTCACATCGGGAGCGCATGACGTTGAAAACCATGTCGCGGGCTCCAAGTCAATCGAAGCGTTGAATCGGGATTGCGCGTCCGGCGATGAGTCGCTATACCCCGCCGACCTTCTCGCATCGGTCCTGCACGGCTGATTGGGGACGGGGCGATTAGCTCAGCGGGAGAGCACTCCCTTGACATGGGAGGGGTCACAGGTTCAATCCCTGTATCGCCCACCATTTTCGGCCATTGACGCGCGCAGTCGCGTCAAGGCATAGGCTGAAAACACGCCAGCCAGAGCCAGCGCCATGCCGAACCAGGTGAGCGCATAGCCCAGGTGATTGTTGGGAAAGGCGAGGATCGTTTCGCCCCCTTCAGGCAGGTCGCCGGGATTTCCCGCCGCATCCGCATCGACCGTGAAGGGCGCCGCGCGCTTGAGCTTCAGCGCGCCAGCGATCGCGCCGGGGTCGCGCGTGAACCAGTCGCCGCGCGCCGGATCGTCTGACGGCGTGAACCAGGTGCGCGGCTCGCTGGCGCGCATCAACCCGGTCACCGCGACATTGGCGGGGCCTTGGCCGCTCTGACCGGCGAAGCGCGCCTTCTCGTCTTGCGGGATAAAGCCGCGATTGACGATGACATAGGCGCCATCCGCCAGACGCAAAGGCGTGAGGACGAGATAGCCGGGCCCGCCGAAGCGGCCGCGCGGCTCGTCCAGCGCGCGAAACACCAAGGCCTGGTGGGCGAATTCATAGGTTCCGGCCAGGCTGACATGGCGATATTCATAATCGCCCGGCGCCAGCTTGGCCCAGTCGGCCTCGGGCGGCGCATCGACGGGGGGCGCCGCTACGCGCGCCGAAACCTCGGCGATCAGCGCCTCCTTCCAGCCGAGGCGCTCCAATTGCCATGCGCCGAGGCCAATCAGACCCACGACGCCCAGCAAGGTGAACAATCCTGGCCAAAGCAAAGAGCGCAGCGCCGTCGACATCGTTTCAGTTCTTCATTTGGCCGGGCGCCGCCTTGTTACGGTATTGCAGGGCGATAAGCAGACCTTTGAACGGCCTGAGCAGGCCCAGACAAACAATGACAGTGAGCGGCAGGAATATGACCATATGAACCCAGATCGGCGGCTGGTAGGCGATCTCCGTCCATAGCGCCAAACCGAGGACGGCGAATCCGCCGAACAGAGCGATGAACACCGCCGGGCCGTCGCCCGAATCGGCGAAGGAATAATCGAGGCCGCAATTCTCGCAATGAGGCGCGACATTGACGAAGCCGGAAAACATCCGCCCGTCGCCGCATCGCGGGCAACGCCCCGCCAGACCCGCTGAAATCGGCGAGATCGGCGGGTAATCATGGTCGTTGGGACCCATCGGCGGGCGCAATCCGGCTACAGCTTCGCGAAAGCACGAGCCTCTAATCGGTATAGGCGCCGCGCTGTTCCAAGGCAACAAGCCCGCGATTAGAGGACTTCGCCCTGTCAGCCCGTATATTCCTGGGCGAACGCGATTTCACTTGGCCGAGAAATGCTTTAAGCAGCCCGTGAATCGTCTTTCCTCCAAAAAGGATGCTCATGTCCGACATGGTTGATCGCCGCACCCTGTTGAAAGGAGCGGCAGCGACGGCTGCCGGCCTCGCCTCCGTCGCCGATTTTCGCGCGGAAGCCGCGGAGAATCTGCGCCTCGCCGAGCCCGCTGCGTTTTCCTACGACGGACTGAAGGCGCGCGCCCGCGACATGGCGCGCTCGCCCTATGTCGGGCCGCCCCGCCCGGCGCCCCAGGTGGTGCAAAAGATTAATTATGAGGAATGGGGCAAGATCACATTCCGCACCGACCATGCGCTGTTCGCCGACGGTCCGGGCCGGTTCCCCGTGGAATTCTTTCATCTCGGATTGTTTTTCCAGAAGGCGGTCGATCTTCACGTGGTTGAAGACGGCCAATCGCGCAAGATTATCTATGACCAATCCTATTTCGACATGCCCGCCGATTCCATCGCGCGGCAAATGCCGGAGGGCGCGGGCTTTGCAGGTTTTCGCATCCAGGAATCGCGCGACGGCGACCTCGATTGGCATAAGAACGACTGGGTCGCTTTCCTCGGCGCGGCCTATTTCCGCTCCATCGGCGAACTCAGGCAATACGGGCTTTCCGCGCGCGGCGTCGCGCTCGACGTCGCCGTGGCGGATCGCTCCGAGGAATTTCCCGATTTCACCAATTTCTTTATCGAATCCAGCGAAAGCGCCGACAGCGTCGTCCTCTACGCGCTGATGGAAGGCCCCTCGATCGTCGGCGCCTATCGTTTTGTGATGAAGCGCGGCAAAGGCGTGGTGATGGATATTGAGGCGGCGCTGTTCATGCGCGCTTCCGTTTCGCGTTTCGGCATCGGCGCGTTGACGTCGATGTATTGGTTCTCCGAAACCAAAAAGGAGACCGCCATCGACTGGCGCCCTGAGGTGCATGATTCGGACGGGCTGGCGATGTGGAGCGGCAATGGCGAGCGGCTTTGGCGCCCCCTCAACAACCCGCCGCGCATCATGGTCTCCGCTTTTTCCGACAATAATCCGCGCGGCTTCGGCCTGCTTCAGCGAGACCGCGTGTTCGATCATTATCTCGACGGCGTCAATTATGATCGCCGCCCGAGCCTTTGGGTCGAACCCTTACCGGGCCCGCAGGGCGAGGGTTGGGGCAAAGGCTCCATCCAGCTTTGCGAGATCCCGACCGACGACGAAATCCACGACAATGTCGTCGCCATGTGGGTGCCCGAAAAGCCAATCCCCGCCAATGGCGAGGTCGATCTGCATTATCGCCTGCATTGGCTCGCCGATGAGCCCTATCCGTCCAAGCTCGGACGTTGCGTGGCGACGCGCCTCGGCCGGGGCGGCCAGGCCGGTCTGCCGCGTCCGGCGGGCGTGCGCAAGTTCATGGTCGAATTCCTCGGCGGTCCCCTCTCCACACTGCCGTACGGCGTTATGCCGGAAATGGTGCTCAACGCATCGCGCGGCTCGTTTTCGGCTTATCGACTCGTCGAAGCTGTTCCCGACGATGTTCCCGGGCATTGGCGCGTCCAATTCGATCTTGCCGGCGTCAGTGGGCCCGATCCGGTCGAGTTACGCTGCTTCCTGCAGGCCAATGGCGAGACGCTCACCGAAACCTGGATGTTTCAATACCATCCGTTTTGACGCGTCGAGCCGGCGATCGCCGTTCCAACTATCCGCCAGTCCAGGCCGTTCTCGCGAGTGCTGCATCGCCTGAGGGCCGCGGAACATCATCGTGGCGGTCCTTTGAGGACGCTGGTGAGCCTCGTCAAGCACAAGGTCGACTTCGGTCGTCGGATGACTTAGCGTCATGCCGACCCGACCGAATTGCCATGTCGAGGCCTAGATTTTGGGGTGAGCGGATGACCCAAAGGGTGACTATCGCGGCCACAAGTCTCATTGTTGCAACATCGCTGCTGCTTGCAGGCGCAACCCAGAACGCGCAGGCGCAGCAGGCTGATTTTTCCGGCAAATGGAGCTTGAGCGGTCAAATAATAGCCGGAAGGAACTTCATAAGCTTTGCGCAGATTTGCGACCTCAAGCAGACAGGCGACCAGCTTGCGGGTCCGTGCCGAGGACCAAATGGCGGATGCTCGGCAATCGGGGTAATCAGCGGCGCTAACGTGGACATGACTTGCCGTACGTCCTTCACCAACGCGCCCAATCTAGCAGGAATCTCAACTTTTCACGGTGCGCTGGGCACGGATGAGATCGTCAGAGGATCATGCAGCCACTCCCGTTTTCCGGGAGCGAACGGCGTTTTTGCGATGATGAGGGTCTGAAGAATCGCGAGTAAAGACCTCGCAGGCCCGCTCGTTTCGGTTGCCGTCATCTCGCAAGAAGCGCTGCAACCGGTGTCGGAGGACCCGAGGCGGGTGATCGCCAAGGCGTCAGCAAAAGCGTGCGGGGGCTGAACCGGGGCGGCGCTGGCGTGGTGCTTGAGGGGCTAATGAGACGGTGGATGACTTGGTGGTCATCGGACAGGATAGCGATCCTTGTGGGCTTCGCGCTGACCATCGTAAGCCTTATTGGCGGCCAGGCGTATGTCGAGCCCGCCATTCAGGCGGCCACTGCGATCGACCAGGAGATAGCGGCCAAGCGGGCCAGGATGATGATTATTGACGACGCCGTCGCTCTCGATGACTTAGCTAAACAGTTCGGAGGCGCGGTCTTCATCGCCCAGCCCCGGTCGATCGATGGCGTCGTCGCCGCTGAAACCCTCCAAGAGCTGAAGAAACGAAGCCTCCTTCATCGTCATGATGGGGTACGAGCAACCATCGCCGGGCTTGGCATCGCCGGTGAAATCGACTTCCCGAGCGTATCGCGCGCCTACGAGGCGCTCGTCGATGCCGAAAATCGCAATTTTACATTCGAGAACTATCGGGCGGCCAATGACTTTGACGCCGACATGACGTCCAGAGCCATTAAAGACCAGAGTTCGGATCGAATGCGCATCCTTGCGCTTCAGCGGTTGCGAGCCCCGGCAATCGCGGAATCCGACTGGCGCGGGCTCCTTATTCTGATTGTTTCGTCTTTCGGCTCGCTCCTTATACTGATTGCAACCCTGAAGGCGTCCAATCGCTCTCCGCCAATTCCGCCACGCGCCCCCATCGATCCGCGGCAGGCCGCGATTGCCCTGCTTACTGCGGCTCTTGCCGAAACGCGCGCGCGCATCGCCGCGACCCCTAGTCGGCTTGCATGAAAGATTTTCCTGATTTCTCCCGCCTCATCGAGTTTACGCGATGCCGTCTCTAGCGCCGTCCACTCTGCTCGTTTGGCGCTATTGGACCGCCAAACGGCTGGCCATACTCATCGGTTTCGTTCTCACGATCCTCGGATCGCTAGGCTCCCATTTCTACGTCGATACGATGCAAGACCGGAGTGCGTGGTTCGACCAACAATCGAAGGACATGGTCGCAAAAATCGACACGCTGAAGAACGCGCAAGCGCAATATCTGCTTTTCCAACAACAGACGTCCCTGGTTTATGCGCTCAGCTCGGTTGGATTCGGGGCGACAGATGATGCGACTCGAGCTCAAATATCCAATCTCTACCAGCTTTCGCTGCTCGACCGTTCTAACGCCGTACGCGCGATGATCGGTGAACTCGCACGCGCCAAAGTCATCGACTATTCTGAAACCAGAAACAAATACGCCGCTCTTATCGATACGGCTCGAAAGGATTTCTCTGTCGCTACCTACACAAGCGTCGATGATTTCGAGCGATCGACGATGGACCAAGCTAACTCTCTCATGAGCGCGCTCCAGCAGAATTTTTTGAGCCTGGGCCAAGCAAAGACGGAGACGGATCGAGTTGTTGATCAACGCAAGGTCACTCTGCTTGCCCTGATCACGCTGGGGTCCGCTTTCTTGCTTGCCGCCAATCTCATCTCGACAGGCAAGGAGGAAGCAGCGGTCAATCAGCCGTCCGATACGACCGCTGCTGCCGACGATCGCGTCGCGGAGCTTACAACCGCCGCGCAAATAATCGAAATGGCGATCGATCAGGCTAAGAACCTCGGCGTTCGACCATAGGGCCTCGTCGGAACGATGGTCCCGCGGCGCACCACAGGCGCGAACGTCGCGAATAGAAACGCGTGCGTCGAATGACGTTGTCGATCGCAGCGTTGGCAAACCAGCGCAAAGGGCGGCTCGCTCCGGGCCGAACCGTTCGAGATTTACCCGGTGCAGCTCGGAGATGCGATCGTGGTTGGCGTAAGAGCTTCGACGAGTATCAACTCGCAGCCAATGTTTTGCGGGTCGAGGCGAAGCAGTTCGTGGGAAGACGGTTGCGGGATCGTCTCACTCGTCGCACGAAGGTGATTGATAAAGTCGCCCAGGGCCCGAGCCGCGGCGGCGTGCGACAGCTCCGATGTGGGCGCGAAGGCCACGCATTCGGGAAAATCGGGGAAATTCACGATTACCCCACCGAGAGGGCTATCGAATACAACTGCGAAATACCGAGGCATAATCCGTCCCCCGACGATCGAACGTCGTTCACCGCGCACAGTAGAACCTTTGCGTTACGGACAGACCCGCTTAAACCGTTCAAATCTTACGGACGCCATTGATCTCCGGTTGACGACGAAAACGATCGAACGCGCGAGAATTCAAGGAGAGCGCGACCGCGCCAGCGCGATAACCTGCCTGCTTCCGACACTCGGGTCTCAGCAGCCCCAGGTGAAGGCGCTAGAGCGCGCCATCGTCGAATTCCTCAAAGCGCCCAGATTGAGAACGCCACAAGGCACGCCAGCGCGGCGATCCAAAATAGACCTATCTCGAGGAATGGTTTGAATGGTCCAGGCTGCCAAGTCGGCTGTGGACTCGGCGCGCGAGAAGTTCGTTGTATCTCGTCCCGGAAAGCAACAATTTCGCGTGCGCTCGACACGCCAATCGCCTCGCCGGGAAATTGGATCGGAGGTTGCGCCATTGTGGAACAGTCCTCGTTGGATCGGCCGGAGCAACGCAACTGTTGGACCGAGGCAAGGTTTTTAGGTAACCGCGACCTGGGACTGCTTAAAAAAAGCGACTAAGCCGATCGTCAAGCAAGCGTCGATAGTCATTTCTGTTCTCCCCGTTGAGCCGAACATGCCTGCATCCGGTGGCGACAGCTGTGGCGGGAGCCACACTGCAGGTCGTTCGATGCTTTGTTACGGGATGGAAAAACGCCCCCTCAGCTTCGGGGCCACGAACGCGGGGAAGTTGGGGAACCCAGGGCCTCGGGTGATGTTGAGACGAGCGGGCCGATCTTACTTCAGGTTGCTGGAGACTTCGCCGAGCGTGGGAGCAGGAGAATGAATAAAACGGACGACGCACCGGTCGATCTCGCCGACCATGTCGATGAAACGATTCGATCTATGGCCCGGCTTCATTCAGAGCACCAAGAGAATGCGACATTCCTGCAGCGCGCCGTCGGTTATATAACTGCTTTCCTGGGTCAACCCGCGGTCGCCGGCGGCCTCGCGGTGGCGATTGCCTGTTGGATCGTCGCGAATTTGCTTGCGGCGTCATTTGGATATCGCGCGCCCGATCCGCCGCCGTTTCAGGGGCTGCAGGGTGCGATGACTTTGATATCTCTGTTCATGGTCTTTCTCATTCTCGGCGCCCAGAAGCATGAGGACGCCATGAACAAGCATCGAGAACTGCTGACGCTGGAACTGGCTATCTTGAGCGAACAAAAGACCGCCAAGGTGATCCAGTTGCTTGAGGAATTCCGGCGAGACAGTCCGCATATTCATGATCGAATAGACCGGGATGCAGAAAAATTGGCGCAACCCGCCAATCCGCAGTCGGTGCTGGACGCCATCAAGGAAACCCGGAATTCCGGCGCACAGGTCCCGAGACCCTAGTTGTCGGAAACCGTTGCGATACTTGGGCGCTCCGATGTCATATGACTCAAAGTGGCGGTGAAAACCGTTCGACGCCAAAAAATGGCGAGATTGTGGCGCTGGCGCTACAGCATTCGCGGCCGTCACCAGTTTAACTGTGCCGGTCGACGCTTGGAAGCGTCGATTCGGAGGCGCCATTGCTTGCCGCAATCGTAGTTTTGACCGTCGCCATCGTTGTCGCTGTCTGCGCCGTTGCAATTTGGATTGATGCGCGCGAAGCGGCGCGCACGCCATAGCGCATGCACGGTCCCGCAAGCTTGCCAGCGCGATCACACTTAAGGCAATGTTGCTGTCAACCAACAAAAGCTAACTATGGCAGGCAAAACCGAGATCAGATCGGCGCCGATTGGAATTCGGGTAACGCCTTCGGTGAAAGCTGCGGCTGAGGCGGATCGTCGTACGTGGGCCTCGATGATTGAGCTCCTGCCGCCGTTTGTGAATTCGACGCCGGCGGCTTCCAAGGTCAACTGAATGTCGGCGATGGACGCGCGGCTCGGCGATGGAGCCGGTCGGCCATGACGGCTTATCTTGAACTGACGGTATTGGCGCTTGCCGGCTTGCTCAGCCTCGCCCTGGCAGAACGATATTTGTGACGGCTTTATCGCAAACCAATCTGAAACGATAGCGCGCCCGTTCCGTAAAGGAACTGGCCGCCCTTGAGTTGCGTATCCAGGCGCCGGCTAGGGCCGTCCCGCAATTCCCCCAGCTCGGGACGGCCCTTCATGCGCTTCTCCGATTGAGACGCAGCGCCCGCCGTTGCTGCCGGCGCCAGCCACCCCTGGGGCCGCGCCGGAGATTAACCGCCAGGTCGGCCAGTCCCGGCGCCAGGCGCCGGACCAGCCGCCGCGCGCGTTCACTATAGCGCGTTATTAACCTTGTAACTTCGTATAAATTTTATGTTTCTCAAACGCGGCCGACGGGGCGCGTTGCGTTGAGCTCCGCCGGTCCGGGCCGCGAATGCCGGGAGGCTCCTCGCGGGCCGGCCACTGCCCGATCGGGACATCGCCATGCCTCAGCGTTTCGAATCCCACGTTTTCTCGCCGCGCCTCAACAAGTTGATGCGGGAGGCCTTCGAGGCCGCGTGGCCGAAGGCCACACTTATCGAACGCAACAGGAAACTGACGCGCCAGCTGTTGGCGAGCGCAATCATCGATCAGGTCATCGCTGGCGCTGAAGATCCAGACCAGATCGCCGCGGCCGCTCTCGCAACCTTGGCGGTCGCAAAGAACATTTCCTCGTAGAGCCGGATTCGACTCGCTCCCCGCCCGGTGGTTCGCGCCTACTTTACGGTAATCGCCAAACCGTTGAGGTCCGCGCTGACGATAGCGCCCACCGAATCGCCAGTAAGGCTCAGCACGGCGCCATTCTGGTTGGTCAGCACGATCGCTTGCACGCCCCGCATGACGGCTGCGCCGACGCTCCCGGCGGCATAGACGCCGGCAACATCAGATGGACCGCGGATATGGCTCACCACGCCGCGGAAGTGCGTCTCGGATGCGCCGAACGTGAACCCATAGCTGAGGCCGCCGATGTCAAGCGCATATCGCCTGCCGTGAAACAAGAGCGAACCGGAACCTGCCGAGCCGCCGATGACGAAGCCTGCCTTCAATACTCTCAAAGAAATACTGCCGCTGTCGGCATATGCCGGGAATTCAATTGCAGTGCCGACAAGCGTCAGCAATGCGATCAGACTTGAACGAAATACGGATGTCACGCGCATGATTTTAGCACTCCCCAGCATAAGACGAAGTTTCGCACCGGCTCTTCGATCCGGGCCATCATATCCTGAGGAAGACTCATATGACCAGCGGTGCGGTCGCCCCGATTTTAGCAGGCTCTCCTGTGCGTCAGGGAAGCCCTCGGGCAGCAATGTCCCACAGCCGGTCGCCGCTGTGATGGCTCAGAGAGGCGCCGACGCCCGCTGACGGAGCTTCACTTAAAGTCGGCCCAACTATGTGGCGCGTTGGGCTGCCCGTGAAAGACCCTTAGACCTTTGGGCGTCGAAACGATGTCTCCATCAACGAGCGTTTCGTCATTGAGAAGCGCCTCCGTCGGATCCGGCGTTGGCGTTTGCGAACATTTTGATCTTCGCGCCGCCAGGCACGCAAGCCAATCGTCGTGCCGCTGTCGCGCAACGGCGATACGCGACTGCCAGTCGGCGCTTTCGGTCGGATTGTCTTCGACCCCTTCCGCCGCTACGGACGCTTCCCCCCGAGTGGGAGAGGCGGGCAGGCTCGTCGCATCGCTCGCGTCAGAACGCGCCGCTTGGGCGCAAGCGACATTTGCCGCGCATATTATGGCTACCAACGCCGAGGCTGCTCGCAGATATCGAATCGCTGACCTCCTCGTTCTGTCGGAGGCGGCGCTGCCGCATAAGTCGGCAGCAATCCACCTGGCTATCGTATCGCGCTGGCCGCCTGTTGGCCATTCGCAAAAAAAGAGCGAGCCGGCGCCGGCGGCCCTGGCTGGCGGTTGATCACAGGCTCGCTTGCGGCATCGCGGCGGAAGGGCGTTTCGTGCGATATTGGCTGCGGGCGGCCGCGCCGGCGGAGACTGCGCTCACCGCAAGCAAAGACACCCACGACATTTGTGAGAAATCGTCCGCCAGAAACGCCAAGGTAAGATCGCAGGCGAAAGCGGCGACCAGATAGGGCGCGATCTTGGCTCCCGTGGAGCCGAGGGCGCGAAACCCAAGCCAGGCAAGCGCCGAAGCGAGCAATGCGCCAATAATCCCCAGTTCATACCATATTTCGAAAAGGGCGACGCGAGGGACTGATACGGTCGCCAGCCCTATGTTGATTCCGCGGATCGAGGTGTCGATCCCATGGCCGGTGAACAGTCTGAACGGTTCGTGCAGAAGAATCTCGGCGGCGCCAGCCAGCGACAAGAATGGCCCCGACAGGCTCGAAAGCTTCGCATGGAAGAACCATCGCGACAGCGTCGGCGAAATCGCAGGCGCGAGCGGAGAGAGGATGACGATTCCCGCGGCCAGGATAGCCAAGTCGAAGACCGTTCGTTTAATGTCGGAAATCGCGAAAGACAGCGTGAGAACGCCGACAAACAGCGCCGCCGCCGGGATAGGGGCGCCGATGGCGAAACTGAACGCCGCCGTCAGGATCATCAAAAGCCGCGCCAAGCCGTTGCGCCCGCGCGCCGCCAGCCCCGCCATCGCCGGCCACAGCATGATGACAAGCGCGACGCCGCTACGCTCAATCTTTTCGGTATAAGAGCCCAGGCCCGCATGGTCGGCGAAGGCCAGCGCCAGGATCGCGACCATCGCCAATACGACGCCTACCGGAAACAAATAGAGGTCTGCCGCCCGCATATTGTCTCGCAAGCAGGCGAGCGCGACGATGACCAACAGCGCGGTTCCCACTAGTTTGAAGAGATGCTCCATCGCTTCAATCGGAAATGGCGTCCAAGCCAGTGAAAGCGCGGCCCAAGCGATCAGCGCAAGGCTGACCATTCCCAATGGCGACCAGAGCGCCTGGTATAGGCGTCCGCTGACCCCTTTGACGGGATTGAGCATGGCGGCAACGAGCAAAAGCGCCATGCCGATGGGGAAAAACAAATAAATTGCGCGCGACGAAAGCGCTTCGGCGCAAGGCGCCCCCAATGCGAGGACAACGTAGCCAAGCCGTTGCAACAGACGCGCGGCGTCTTCAGCGGCGTCGCCAGAAGCGGGAACGGTAAAGCTGGCCATCAAAGAGGGTCTCACTCAATACAAGCACTATAAGGCGCCGGGGTGGGCTACACTGTGGGATTACAGCAACGGTCGTTGCAATATTGGCACGGCCGGGACAGCTCGGCGGCTGGCGCGCGACGTCTACGCCAGCCGCACCATCAAAGCGCCAGCAAGCACAAGGGCGGCGCCGACGAGCCTGCCGAAGGACAATTCGCGCATGGCGAGGCCGAACAGGCCGAAACGATCGATGACCAGGGCGCCCATAAGCTGTCCGGCGACGACCAGACAAAGCAGCGCGCCGGCGCCGATGCGCGGCGCGAGAAAAACATTCGCGGCGAGATAAATCGCCCCGATCGTTCCGCCAGCGAGCAGCAGGGCAAGCGGTTGTCTCGCGATATCGGCGAATGTCGGGATTTGACGAAAGGCGGTGAGATTGGCGACGGCGATCACCGTCAATCCGACGGCGAAGGAAATCATCGTCGCCGCAATTGGGCCACCGATACCGCGTCCGAGCTGCGAATTGACGCTCGCCTGAAAGGGGAAGATGAACCCCGCGAAAACAGCCAGGAGCGAAAACAGGATTGCGAGCGGCGACATCCAATGTCCTTCCGGCCGCCGGAGCGGCGCATTAAAAAGGGCGCGGCGCAAAATCTTGCGCCGCGCCCGCGGGTTCGAAATCGCCGCGCTGGTTTATTTCGCCATCGCTTTGTCGATGACGGCGTTGCTGAAGGCGCCGGTGGGCTCTTTCGAGATCACCGGATCCGAGCCGCCGGTCAGCAGGGTCTTGACGGTCCGCGCATAGTCGGCGGGGTCGAGCTTGCCGTCGGAGCCGGCCGTCAGCTTGTTGATCTCGCTCATCATCTGCTGCTGGTGATGCTCGGTCTGGGCGCCCGTCGCATCATTGTCGAGCACGATTTTGGCGGCGGCGTTGCTATTGTCCCGCGCCCAGGCCCAGCCCTTCATCGAGGCTCTGACGAAGCGCGCCATCTTGTCGACGAAGGCGGCGTCCTTCAGCTTGTCCTCCATCACGTAGAGGCCGTCTTCCAGCGTCGCGACGCCCTGATCCTCATATTTGAAGACGACAAGCTGGTCGGGCTTGTAGCCGGCGTCGATGACCTGCCAATATTCATTGTAGGTCATGGTCGAGATGCAATCGGCCTGTTTCTGGATCAACGGATCGACGTTGAAGCCCTGTTTGAGCACTTTCACGCCGCCCGGCGAACCGTCGGTCTTGAGGCCGAGTTTACCCATCCAATTCAGGAACGGGTATTCATTGCCGTAGAACCAGACGCCGAGCGTGCGATTTTTCAAATCGGCGGGCGCCTTTACCCCTGTCTCGGCGCGGCAGGTCAGCTCCAGACCGGAATGTTTGAAGGGTTGCGCGATATTGACCATCGCGACTCCCTTCTCGCGGGTCGCCAGCGCCGCCGGCATCCAGTCGACGACGACATCGGCGCCGCCGCCCGCCAGCACCTGTTCCGGCGCGACATCGGGGCCGCCCGGTTTGATCGTGACGTCGAGCCCTTCGTCCTTGTAGAAGCCCTTGTCCTTGGCCACGTAATAGCCGGCGAACTGCGCCTGCGTCACCCATTTGAGCTGCAGCGTCACCTTGTCGGCGGCGTGCGCGGCGCCGACGGCCAGCAACGCCGTCGTCGCGACCAATCCAACAATAGCTTTCTTCATCGACTTCCTCCTCCTGCTTTGAAAAATCATGCGTCTCTCTGGCGATAGGACGCGTGCCAGAACGTCACCCTGCGCTCGATCAGCGCAACGAGTCCATAAAACAGCGAACCGGCGAGCGCCGCCACGACGATCGTCGCCCAGACCATGTCGATGCTCATATGCCCGACCTCGGTGCTGATGCGAAAACCCATGCCGACGGTCGGCGTGCCGAAGAATTCGGCGACGATGGCGCCGATCATCGCCAGCGTCGTATTGATCTTGAGCGCATTGAAGATCAGCGGCAAGGCGGCGGGCAGCCGCAATTGCCGCAGCGTCTGCCCATAGCTTGCGCCATAGGTCTTCATCAGATCGCGCTCCATCGCGCCGGCGCTGGCAAGTCCCGCCACCGCGCTCACCAGCATCGGAAAGAAGGTCATGATGACGACGACGGCGGCCTTGGATTGCCAATCGAAGCCGAACCACATCACCATGATCGGCGCGACGCCGACAATGGGCAGCGCCGAGACGAGATTGCCCAGGGGCAGCAATCCGCGCTGGAGGAATTGCGAGCGGTCGATCAGGATGGCGATGATGAGGCCAGCGCCGCAACCGATGGAATAGCCGGCGACGACGCCCTGGATGGTTTGCGCGAAATCGGCGGCGAGCGTCGGGACGGAGTGAACAAGACGTGAGAAAATCGCCGACGGCGCGGGCAGGATGATGACGGGCACGCCGAAGCCGCGCACCACCAATTCCCAGACGATCAGCACCCCCGCGCCGAACAAAGCGGGGGGCGCAAGATCGGCGGCGGCGCGCGGGTTCATCGCGCAAAGCCCATGCGTCGGGAGATGACGCGGTCGGCGACGCCGATGAGCCCGACCAGCGCCGCCGACAGCGCGGCGGCCGTGAACAAAGCCGCCCAGATTTGCACCGTCTGGCCGTAATAGGAGCCGGCCAGAAGACGCGCGCCGAGGCCGCCATCCTCGCTCTTGGTGACTTCGGCGACGACGGCGCCGACCAGCGCGGCGGCGACGCCGATTTTCATGCTGGCGAAGAAGAACGGCGCACTGGCCGGAGCGCGCAATTTCAGGAACGTCTGCGCCCGCGTCGCGCAATAGGTGCGCATCAGGTCGAGTTGCAAAGGATCGGGGGAACGCAGACCCTTGACCATGCCGACGGTGACCGGAAAGAAACTGAGATAGGCGGCGATCACCGCTTTCGGGATGATGCCGGTGATGTCGAACTGGTTGAGAATGACGACGATCATCGGCGCCAGCGCGATGATCGGAACCGTCTGCGAGGCGACGATCCAGGGCATCAGCGATTTCTCGAGCGCTTTCAGATTGACGATGACGATGGCCAAAGCGATGCCGAGCGCCGAGCCGATCGCAAAGCCGAGCAGGGTCTCCTGCAAGGTAATCAGCCCATGATAGACAAGGCTGCGCTTGGATGTCGGCGCGGTCTCCAGCACGGTCTTGTCGAGTTCGGCGACGATCTGATGAGGCGCGGGAAGTTTCGGGCGCTCCATATTGAGGTCGGCCAGCGCCAGATCGCCAAGCGAATAATCAGTGACGCCGGAATTGGCGAAGAAATCGCGCTGGATCGGCGTGTTCATGAAAATCGCACCGGCGTACCAGACCGCCAGCAGTGCTGCGACGACGATGGTGACGGGAAGGACGCTCTTCATGCGCGCGCGCCGGGGTCCAAGAGAAGGAAAGAAGCGCGCTCAATCCTCATAGGAATGCCCTTCGCGCAAGCCGTGCCGGACGCGGTTGGCGACTTCCAGAAATTCCGGCGTCTCGCGGATGTCGAGGGTGCGGTCGCGCGGAAAACCGCATGCGATGACGTCATGGATGCGCCCGGGGCGCGGCGACATCACGACGATGCGCGTCGACAAGAACACCGCTTCCGGGATCGAATGGGTGACGAACAAGACAGTCTTTTTCGTCACGTCCCAAAGACGCAGCAATTGCTCGTTGAGCTTGTCGCGAACGATCTCGTCGAGCGCGCCGAATGGCTCGTCCATCAGCAACAGGTCGGGGTCGAAGGACAGCGCCCTGGCGATCGAGGCGCGCTGCTGCATGCCGCCTGACAATTGCCAGGGAAATTTCTTGCCGAACCCGGTCAGGTTGACGAGCTCGAGACCCCTGGCGACGCGCGCGTCGCGATCGGCCTTGGGATAGCCCATGATCTCGAGCGGCAGCGCAATATTGCGCGCCACGCTGCGCCAGGGATAGAGCGCCGGCGCCTGGAACACATAGCCATAGGCGCGGTTGGCGCGCGCTTCTTGTGGGCTCATGCCGTTGACGCGAATGAGGCCTTTGGTCGGCGCCTCCAGGTCGGCGATCGCGCGCAGAAGCGTGGTCTTGCCGCAGCCTGATGGACCTATGAAGGAGATGAATTCCCCACGCTCGACCGCCAGGTTGATACCGCTCAGCGCCTGCACCGGCCCATCGGCGGTGACAAAGCTGAGCGACAGATCGGCGACATCGATCACCCGCGCGCCAACGCTGGCCTGGTCATTGGTGGCGAGCGGGCTCAGCATATTATCGCGCGACGCCTTTGGCTGCGGTGTGCTGCTTCCAGGCGGCCAGCGCGCGCGCCTCGGCGGGGAAAGGTTCGCGCCTGACGAATTTGCCGCGTCCCGGCTCGACCTGGATCTTGCCGTCGCGCCATGGCACTTCGCCGCGCGACAAGGTGAAGCGCGGCAGGCCTTGCACCTTGACGCCTTCGAAGACGTTGTAATCGATCGCCGAGAGCTGGTTGGCGGCGGAGATCGTCTTCGACGCCTTCGGGTCCCAGACGACGATGTCGGCGTCGGCGCCCGGCATGATCGCGCCCTTGCGCGGATAAAGGTTGAGGATGCGCGCAATGTTCGTCGACGTCACCGCGACAAACTCGTTCATCGTCAGGCGCCCGGTGCCGACGCCATAAGTCCACAGCACCGGCATGCGATCTTCCAGGCCTCCAGTCCCGTTGGGGATTTTGGTGAAATCGTCCTTGCCATAGGCTTTCTGCGCCGTTGTGAACGCGCAATGGTCGGTCGCCACGACATGCAGCGAACCGGCGCGAAGGCCGTTCCACAAATCGTCCTGGTTCTTCTTGTCGCGGAAGGGCGGCGACATCACGCGCCGCGCCGCATGCTCCCAATCCTTGTTGAAATATTCGCTCTCGTCGAGAACGAGATGTTGGATCAGCGGCTCGCCATAGACGCGCATGCCCTTGGCGCGGGCGCGCCGGATCGCCTCATGCGCCTGGATGCAGGAGGTATGCACGATATAGAGCGGGCATCCCGCCTGGTCGGCGAGCATGATCGCGCGGTTGGCCGCCTCGCCTTCGACTTCCGGCGGGCGCGACAAGGCATGACCCTCGGGGCCGGTGATGCCGGCTTTGAGATATTTGGCCTGCAGGGACGCGACGACATCGCCATTCTCGGCGTGCACCAGCGGCATCGCGCCGAGTTCGGCGCAGCGTTGGAACGAGGCGAACATCTCTTCGTCGTTGACCATCAGCGCGCCCTTGTAGGCCATGAAATGCTTGAAGGTCGTCACGCCTTTTTCGACGACCTTGCCCATCTCCTCGCGCACTTTGTCCGACCAATAGGTGATGCACATGTGGTAGGCGTAATCGGCGCAGGCGGTCTTGGAACGCCGATCCCAGTCCGCCCACGCCTCCATCAGCGGCTGGCCATTGCCGGGGATGCAGAAGTCGACGACCATCGTCGTGCCGCCCGAAAGCGCCGCCTTGGTGCCGCTCTCGTAATGATCGGCGGAGGTCGTGCCCATGAAGGGCATTTCGAGATGGGTGTGCGGGTCGATGCCGCCCGGCATGACGAAGCAATCCGATCCGTCGAGGGTCGTATCCCCCTTCAGATTGGGCCCGATCGCCGCGATCTTTTCGCCCTCCACGAGAACGTCGGCCTGGTAGCTGCGATCGGCGGCGACGACGGTTCCGCCTTTGATGACGAGCGACATGTCTAGTTCTCCAAGAATTGGGTGGGGAAGCCGCTTTTCACGCCACGATCTCCGCCTTCTCCAGCACCGCATGCATCAGCACATTGGCGCCGGCCGTCGACCATTCCTGTTTGATGTCTTCGCTTTCGTTATGGCTGATTCCGTCGACGCAGGGCGTGAAAATCATCGAAGTCGGCGCGACGCGGGCGAGGTAGCAAGCATCATGCCCGGCGCCCGAAACGATATCGCGGTGCGAAAGGCCGAGGTGTTTGGCCGCCCGGCGCACCGCGCTGACGCAGCCTTCGTCGAAAGGAACTGGCGGATAGTAAAAGACCTGCTTGATATCGGCGGTCAGGCCGATCGCGCTTATGATCTTCCCGACGCCTTCTTGCAGCGCGGCGTCCATCTCGCTCAAAGTGGCGTCAATCGGATGACGGAAATCCACGGTCATGAAAACCTCGCCGGGGATCACGTTGCGCGAATTGGGATAGGGGTTGAGCATGCCGACGGTCGAGACGGCGAGCGGCGCTTTGGCGAGGCCAATCTGATTGACGAGTTCGACGATTCGCGCGGCGCCGAGCAGCGCATCCTTGCGGCGCGGCATCGGGGTCGAGCCGGCATGGCTCTCAAAACCGGTCAGGCGGATTTCATACCAGCGCTGACCCTGGCCATGAGTGACGACGCCGACATCGATCGATTCATCTTCAAGAATCGGTCCCTGTTCGATATGCAATTCAAAAAAGGCGTGGATCGGCCGGCCGCCGATGGGCTCGCCGCCCTTATAGCCGATGCGCTCGAGTTCATCGCCCAGTTTCTTGCCTTCGGCGTCGACGCGCGAATAGGCGAATTCTTTGGTATAGGCGCCAGCGAACACCCCCGACGAAATCATCGCCGGCGCATAGCGCGACCCTTCTTCGTTGGTCCAATTGGCGATCTCGATCGGGCGGCGCGTCTTGATGTTGAGATCGTTGAGCGATCGCACCACTTCCAGCGCGCCCAGGACGCCTAGAACGCCGTCGAATTTGCCTCCCGTCGGTTGGGTGTCGAGATGGGAGCCCATCATCACTGGAGCGAGATCATCTTGGACGCCGGGGCGGCGGGCGAACATGTTGCCCATTTCATCGACCTTGACGACGCAACCCTCTTTCTCACACCATGTAGTGAATAGCTCGCGCCCCTGCTTGTCGAGATCAGTCAGGGTCAGGCGCTTGCAGCCGCCTTTTGGCGTGCCGCCAATCTTGGCCATTTCCATGAGCGCGTCCCACAGCCGCTGGCCGTTGATGCGCACATTCGACAGGTCTGACATCGCCCCGGGACTCCCCTCAAAATGCGCTCAACGCTATTATGAATTTGACCAAATGGTCAAATGCCGCGATCTTGCGCAGGGCGCCGATAATTGGGGCGCCGCGATGATGGGAATTTCAGAGCGAAGCGGGCGTCGTTTCCGCCAGAGAGAAGACCGGAAAACAAAGACCTGCGCCGCCGGCCGGCTCTCCGCGTCTGCGATCGGGGCGGGAATCGCGAGGGCCTCTTTTTGAACAAGCCGTTGGTAAAATTATCCATCCGCGCCGAAAACGAGCGAATGATACTGGAGGCGGCCGAGGCCGTCTTCGCCGAGCAAGGTTTCGGCGGCGCGACAACGGCGGCGATTGCGACGCGGGCGGGCGTGCCTAAGGCCAACCTTCATTATTATTTTGCGACCAAGGCGGCGCTTTATCGCGCCGTGATCGAGCGGGTGCTGACGGCATGGCTGGCGGCCGCTTCTTGCTTTGACGAGAGCGACGATCCGCGCGAAGCGCTGTCGCGCTATATCGGCGCAAAAATGGATCTCGCCCGCTCGATGCCGCTGGGGTCGCAAATCTGGGCCAGCGAAATCATGCGAGGCGCCCCGGTCATCCAGGATTTTCTCGAAACGACGCTCGCCGATTGGGTGGAGTCGCGCGGTCGCGTCGTGCGGCGCTGGATCGGGGAGGGGAGGCTGCGGCCGATCGAACCGCGCTATCTCTTCTATATGATCTGGGCGACGACCCAGCATTACGCCAATGCCGCCCATGAGATTTCGACCCTCGAGAACGGTCGCTCGCTCGACGACGGAAAGTTCGAATCGGCGCGCCGGCAGGTGATCGAGACGATCGTCGAAGGGGTGATCGTGAGGTGACCACGCGCCGCCGCCGTGTTATGTGCGCCACGCAAAAATCTATTTGAGCACGCAAAGATTTATTTGAGGAAGGGCTATTATGAATTGTCGACTCGCGCGGTTTCGCGCCGCTGCTTATGTTTCCGCCCTGATCGTTCCGTTGGCTTTATGCGCGTCGCCGACGCTGGCTGCGGGGGCCGGATGTGACGGAGGCAAATGGCCGCTATCGGCGGTTCAGGGCCGGTTTGGCGGAACATTGCCGGCTGTCGCCAACGGCGATTCCTTGCCGAGGCTCGGCGCCCCGGTGCTGGTGAACCTTTCCGCGCAGGCCGATGTCGCCTTCGTCCATGCGCCGGCCCGCGCGGCAAAGGCCAATCCGGCCTATGCGGCGATCGTTAAGCTGGGGCCGGAGCCGGCCGCGACCTATCAGGTCACGGTTTCCGACGGGGCCTGGGTCGACGTGGTCGAGGGCGGCGAAATCGTCAAGCAATCGGGCTACGTCCATCGCAAGGATTGTCCCGGCGTCGACAAGAGCATCCGCTTCAAGACCGACGGCGGCCCGCTGGCGATCCAGATCAGCGGCGCTTACGCCAAGACGATCAAGCTCGAGGCGGCGCGCGCTGAGTGAGAAAGACGGCCGCGCGCCATCGCCGGCGACGACGGGTGAGGACGCTAGTCCTCCTCCGTCTTTCGCAAAGTGCAAAGGCGTGAAAGCTGTTCGAGAAACAACTTTCGCTCCGCTGGCGAACCGACCAGAGCGTCGAGGCGCGCCTCATGCGCGGCGCGGATCGTATGGAATTGTTCGATCGCCGATTGTCCTGTCCTGGTCAGGTGGAGCGCATTGGCGCGTCGGTCAGAGGCGACCTGATGACGCACGACTAGCTTTCGCCGCTCGAATTCGTCGACCAGCTTGACAAAATTCGACTTCTTGATCCCAAGCGATTGCGCGATCGCCGCCTGCGAGGAGCCGGGATTACGATCGATCGCCGTCAGCACCCCATATTGGGAAGGACGAATATTGTGCTCGGCGAACGCGCGGATGAAATCGTCGAAGACGGCAAGCTGCGCGCGCCGAAGCTGATAACCGATGACATCGATGAGTGGGGACAAATCAATTGGGCCGGCGGCGTCGCACGCAATCCTCTCGTCCACCTCGTCCAGCATTATGGCTTCCTTCAAACTCTCAACTCCTTCTTACAACCCGACCTCGCCCTGGCGCCAATATACCCCAGCGCTACCCCAGTTTTACAGCTATTCAAAGAAAAACCGCGCGCGATTGCATTTTTGCTAGAGTGAATACTCTGTATCGCTTTCTCACGAATGGCGTCGATCTGGTTTCGGCGAGCACCCTCTTCAAAGAACACGTAGTCAAAGCGTTTTACGCCTTCATCGATCAAAGCGCTCCAAATCTCTCTGACCCTCTTGATATCGCGAATACGCATGGCGATCAGATTGAGGCCCGATATCCGTCAGGATGCCGAGCGTCTTCGGAACTCTCTCTTCTATGAAATCGGCGCTCAAGTTCGTGGCGATCGTCTGGATATCTTGGTCGTCGATGCCAAGCATCACAGATTGGCGTTATGCGTGCGATTAATGTCGGTATATCGTCGATAAAATATCAATGTCAAGCAACAATTGACGCCTCGAGGTCGCCGCGGCCCAAGAAAAACCGTGCGTCACGCTATCGTCGCAGGAGCGAAAAACTCTTGACGCCTGCCAAGCACGCCGCTAGTTTGCCGGCGTGTTGGACTTTGGGCGGGTGAGACTGTGGCTTTGATCCTTATCGTATCGACGGCGCTGGAGACGGGACAAGCATAGGGCTTGCGATCCCGAATCTGGCGCTACCCGAAGGCCCGAGAGGGCCTTTTTTATTGCCTAAAATTCCTCGCAGCCGCTCGTTAACCAAATGGGAAGATCGCGGCATCCCCTAAGAACCGACGGAGCACGGATATGTCGAAACAGATGACCGGCGCGGAAATGGTCGTCGAGGCGCTCAAGGATCAGGGCGTCGACGTTCTGTTCGGCTATCCCGGCGGCGCGGTGCTGCCGATCTATGACGCAATCTTCCATCAGAACAAATTGCGTCACGTGCTGGTGCGCCACGAACAGGGCGCCGCCCATGCGGCTGAAGGCTACGCCCGCTCGACCGGAAAAGTCGGCGTGCTGCTCGTCACCTCGGGACCGGGCGCGACCAATGCGATCACCGGCCTCACCGACGCCTTAATGGATTCGATCCCGCTCGTGTGCATCACCGGTCAGGTGCCGACCCATCTCATCGGTTCGGACGCCTTTCAGGAATGCGACACGATCGGCATCACCCGCAGTTGCACAAAGCATAATTATCTCGTGCGGCGCGTCGAGGATCTGCCGCGCATCCTGCATGAAGCCTTTTATGTCGCCACCAGCGGGCGGCCTGGTCCCGTCGTGATCGACATACCCAAAGACATTCAATTTGCGAGCGGCGCCTATACGTTCCAGAAAAACATCCAGCACAAGACCTATCGACCGCAGGTCAAGGGCGATCTCGGCCGCATCAAGCAGGCCGTCGAGATGATGGCCAAGGCGCGCAAACCGATTTTTTATACCGGCGGCGGAATCATCAATTCGGGACCGACGGCTTCGACCCTGCTGCGTGAACTCGTCCGCCTGACCGGCTTTCCCATTACCTCGACCTTGATGGGGCTCGGCGCTTATCCCGCCTCCGACAAGCAATGGCTAGGGATGCTCGGGATGCATGGCTCTTTCGAAGCCAACAATGCGATGCATGATTGCGATCTGATGATCTGCGTCGGCGCGCGCTTCGACGATCGCATCACCGGGCGTCTCGACGCCTTCTCGCCGCATTCGAAAAAAATCCATATCGATATCGATCCGTCCTCCATCAACAAGAATGTCAAGGTCGATCTCGGCATTGTCGGCGATTGCGCGCATGTGCTGGAAGACATGGTGCGTTTGTGGCGCACCGGCGCGGCCAAGGCTGATCCGGCGGCGCTCGCCAAATGGTGGGGCCATATCGATCAATGGCGCGCTAAAAATTCCTTCGCGTTCCGTAATTCGAACAAGATCATCAAACCGCAGCATGCGGTGCGCCGGCTCTATGAACTGACCAAGGACCGCGACGTCTACATCACGACCGAAGTCGGTCAGCACCAGATGTGGGCGGCCCAACATTTTCATTTTGAGGAGCCGAACCGCTGGATGACGTCGGGGGGCCTCGGAACGATGGGCTATGGGCTGCCGGCGGCGATTGGCGCGCAGATGGCGCACCCCGATTCACTCGTCATCGACATCGCCGGCGAAGCGTCGATCCTGATGAACATGCAGGAAATGTCGACAGCGGCGCAATATCGCCTGCCCGTCAAGATTTTCATCCTGAACAATCAATATATGGGCATGGTGCGTCAGTGGCAGGAATTGCTGCATGGCGGACGCTATTCGGAAAGCTACACCGAATCGCTGCCCGATTTCGTCAAGCTCGCCGAGGCCTATGGCGCGAAGGGCATTCGCTGCTCGGATCCGGCCGACCTCGACGCTGCGATCAAGGAGATGATCGATACCCCCCAGGCGGTGATTTTCGATTGCCTCGTCGATCAAAAGGAAAACTGCTTCCCGATGATCCCGTCGGGCAAGGCGCATAACGAAATGCTGCTCGCCGACCTCGGCGACGACGCGGGCGTCGAAATCGGCAATGTCATCGACGAAAAAGGCAAGATGCTGGTGTGAGCCGGCTGCCTACGGGCACCCCGCGCCACCTTCTCCCCGCAGGGCGGGGAGAAGGGTTTCACTGACTGAGCAAGGACCATAAGCATGAACGCCCCCGCGCCGCCACCTTCCCCCTATTCCTCCGCGATCGGCAAATCGAATCCGGAAAGTCACACGCTGTCGGTGCTGGTCGACAACGAGCCCGGCGTTCTCGCGCGGGTGGTCGGCCTGTTCTCGGGGCGCGGGTTTAATATCGAGAGCCTGACGGTGGCCGAAGTCGCGCATGAGACGCATCTGTCGCGCATCACCATCGCCACATCAGGCACGCCCGAGGTCGTCGAGCAGGTCCGCCATCAGCTCGAGCGCCTGGTGCCGGTCCATTCGGTGACGGACCTGACCCTGACAGTCAGGGCGATCGAACGGGAGCTGGCGATGGTCAAGGTGCGCGGCAAGGGCGAGAATCGCGTCGAGGCGTTGCGGCTCGCCGAGGCGTTTCGCGCCAAAGTGATCGACGCCTCGATCGAGAGCTTCATTTTCGAACTGACCGGCGCGCCGCGCAAGATCGACGATTTCGTCGAACTGATGCGACCGGTCGGCCTCGTCGAAGTCTCGCGCACCGGCGTCGCGGCGATCTCGCGCGGGCCCGAGCCGATCTAAAGCCCGCCGCCATCCATCCTCGGCGAACTCCCGACGAAACCCGCGTCTTGCATTTGGCCGTCGGACGGCACAGATTCAGACCCAAGCGGAGCCAATCCGCATGCGCCCGTTTCGGGCGGCGGGAGAGGTCATGGATCGCGTTCATAAAGATTCGCCGGCGGCCGCCCTGTCCGATATTTCGCTTGGCGACCGTTTCGACCTGACCAAATCGCCGGTGCTGCTGAATGGGGCACAGGCGGTGGCGCGGCTGCTCCTCGCGCAAAAGGAGCGCGACCGCCGCGCCGGGCTCAACACCGCCGGCTTCGTCTCGGGCTATCGCGGTTCGCCGGTCGGCGGCCTCGATCTGCAATTCACCCGCCTCGCCAAGTCCTTCAAGGCGAACGATATCCACTTTGAGCCGGGCCTCAACGAAGAACTTGCCGCCACCGCCATCTGGGGGACCCAACAGGCGGAAATGCGGGGCGAAGGTCGTTTCGATGGCGTCTTCTCGCTCTGGTACGGCAAGGGCCCCGGCGTCGATCGCTGTGGCGATGTGTTTCGCCACGCCAATCTCGCCGGCACATCGCCCAATGGCGGCGTGCTCGCCCTGATGGGCGACGATCATACCGCTGAATCCTCAACGACGGCGCACCAGTCAGAATTCGCTTTCGTCGATGTGATGATGCCGATTCTGTCGCCCGCCGGCGTGCAGGAAGTGCTCGACTATGGCGCGCTCGGCTGGGCGCTCAGCCGCTACGCCGGCGTCTGGGTCGGCCTGAAATGCATCAAGGACACCATCGAATCGACTGCGGTGGTCGACGCCTCCCTCGATCGCATCATTCCCGTCGCGCCGAGCGATTTCCCGATGCCGCCGGGCGGCCTCAACATTCGCACCCCCGACGGCATTCTCGAGCAGGAAGCGCGCCTGCAGGAGCATAAGCGCGCCGCAATGGTCGCCTGGATCGCCGCCAACAAGCTCAACCGCATCATCGCCTCCGGCGGCGCCGATCCCAAGATCGGCATCATCACGATCGGCAAGTCCTATCTCGACACCCGCCAGGCCCTCGACGATCTGGGCATCGATGAAATCAGTTGCAACGAACTCGGACTGCGCCTCTATAAGCTCGGCTGCGCCTGGCCGATCGAGCCGGCCGCCTTGCGCGAATTCGCGCGTGGGCTCTCGCTGATCATCGTCGTCGAGGAAAAGCGCTCGCTGATCGAAGTGCAGGTGCGCGAGGAACTTTACGGCGAGCCCAACCAACCGGTCTGCATCGGCAAGAAGGACGAGGCCGGGCGCTGGCTGTTTCCTGTCAAAGGCGCGCTCGACCCCAATGACATCGCCATCGCGATCGGCGAGCGGCTGCTCAAATTCCATCCGAGCGAAGCGCTAAGCGCACGCGTCGCCAAAGTCAGACGATCGCAGGCCGCGCTCGCCGAGATCAGGGAAGTCGCCATACGCACGCCCTATTTCTGCTCGGGCTGCCCGCACAATCGCTCGACGGTGATCCCGGAAGGCGCGCGCGCCTACGCCGGCATCGGCTGCCATTTCATGGCGCAATATATGGATCGCAGCACTGACGGCTACACCCAGATGGGCGGCGAAGGGGCCAATTGGATCGGCGAATCGCATTTTTCCAAACGCCCGCATGTGTTCCAGAATCTCGGCGACGGCACCTATAATCATTCCGGCGCGCTCGCCTTGCGCTGGGCGATCGATTCCAAAGTCAACGTCACCTATAAAATCCTGTTCAACGACGCAGTGGCGATGACCGGCGGCCAGCGCCACGAGGGTGGCCTCAACGTGCCGCAGATCGCGCGCCAGGTCGCCGCCGACGGCGCGAGGCGCATCGTGGTTGTCGCCGACGACATCGGCAAATATCCAGCCGGAACCGATTGGCCGGCCGGCCTGACGCTGCGCCAGCGCGACGATCTCATTGCGGTCGAGCAGGAGCTCAGCGCAGTTCCTGGCGCGACGGTGCTGATCTACGACCAGACCTGCGCCGCCGAGAAACGCCGCCGCCGCAAGCGCGGCGAATATCCTGACCCCGACAAGCGCGTCATCATCAACGAACTCGTCTGCGAGGGCTGCGGCGATTGCGGCGTCAAATCCAATTGCGTCTCGGTGCAGCCGCTCGAAACCGAATTCGGCCGCAAGCGGGCGATCGACCAGTCAAGCTGCAACAAGGACTTCTCCTGCGCTGACGGCTTCTGTCCGTCTTTTGTGACCGTTCATGGCGCCAAGCCAAAGAGGATGGTCGGCGCGGCCAAAGCGGCGCCGGCAAGTCCAGAACCTTTGCGGCGCGAGATCGGCGACAAGCCTTATTCGATCATCGTCACCGGCGTCGGCGGCACCGGCGTCGTCACCATCGGCGCGATCATCGGCATGGCCGCCCATCTCGAGGGCAAGGGCTGCGGCATGATCGACATGGCCGGCCTTGCACAAAAGGGCGGGGCGGTGTTCAGCCATGTCAAACTGGCGCGAAGGCCCGAGGACATCCACGCTATCCGGGTCGCCGCCGGCGACGCCGACCTCATTCTCGGTTGCGATCTCGTGGTGTCGGGCGCCAAGAAAGTGCTCGCCGCCGTGCGCGGCGCCGAGACCGGCTTCGTCGTCAACAGCGCCGAACTCTATCCTGGCGATTTCACGCGCAACGCCGATTACTCGCTGCCCGGCGAGCGGCTGAAACGCGCGATCAGCGCGGCGAGCGGCGGCGCGGCGAAATTCGTCGACGCCACCGCGGCGGCCAATGCTTTGGTCGGCAATGCGATCGGCGCCAATATGTTCGTGCTCGGCTACGCCTATCAGACCGGCTATATCCCGCTGTCGGCCGAGGCGATCCGCCGCGCGATCGAGCTCAATGGCGAGGCGGTGGTGATGAATCTCGCCGCATTCGACTGGGGCCGCGCGGCGGCGGCCGACCCTTCCGCCATCGAGGCGAGCCTCCATCGCGAGGGTCAGTCGAAATCCGCCGGCGACGAGAGCCTGGTTGCGCTCGTCGCGCGCCGCGCGGCGTTCCTGACCTCCTATCAAAACGCCGCTTATGCCGCGCGCTACCAGGCGCTGGTCGCGGGCGTCGCGGAAGCCGAGAATAAGCGAACGCCAAACGCCGGCGGTCTTTCGAAAGCCGTCGCGCGCTATTCGTTCAAGCTGATGGCGTATAAGGACGAATACGAAGTCGCGCGGCTCTACACGGACGGCGCGTTCCAACGACAGGTCGCGCGGGCCTTCGAAGGCGATCTGCGCTTCGAATTCCATCTCGCGCCGCCGCTGCTCGCCAAAAAGGATCCGGCGACCGGCGAGGCGCGAAAGATGCGCTTCGGGCCGTGGATGATGAAAGCGTTCGGGGTGCTGGCGGCTTTGCGGTTTCTGCGCGGAACGCGATTCGATATTTTCGGCTATTCGGCCGAGCGGCGCGAAGAACGCGCCTTGATCGCCGACTACGAAGCGCTATGCGCCGAACTGATCGCCGGCCTGACGCCGGCCAATCACGAGACCGCCGTCGCGCTGGCGTCGCTGCCGGAAAAAATCCGCGGCTACGGCCATGTCAAGACGCGCCATCTTGCCGCCGTCCGGCCGGAATGGCGGCGCTTGCTCGACGCCTGGCGCGCGCCGCCCGTGCAATTGCGCGCGGCGGAATAGGAGCGGGGCGGCTGGTGAGAGCGGGCTCGCGTTGGGTGGCGTCATCTGGCGCCGGGACGGAGTACGCTCAAAGAACGTTGAGATCGGATTCCTTCATTGATTTCTTGGGCGGAGCGAGGCGCGGAAGGAGATTGAAGTCAAGGACGACGGCGGAGCCGTCGCCGCCCATAGCAGTCAGCCTGCTGACTGCGTAAACTTGTTAGCAATGGCGGTGCGCTTCGCGCATCCTTGAGTTCAATCTCCTTCCGCGCAAAATGGCCTCCAAGAGATCAATGAAGGCTTATCGCCAAGCGAGGCGGCGCGCATCCGCGTCGGCTCAAGTGCGACACCACTTAGTCGCAGGCCAGCCCGTATTGTTCTTTCATCTGGCGTCGCTCCTCAGCCGAGGCATGCGCCAGCGCCGGACAGACTGTCGCGTTGCCGATGATCTTGCCGTTCTGGAAATACATCCAGTCGCCGATATCCTGCCGCGTGAAATGGATTGTCTGACCGCCGGATACGTTGCGCAGCCACTCGGGGTCATTGCCGATTCGCCCGGAAAAGGTTGCGCCTTCCGTGTGCAGATCGATCACCCAGAACCATTCGACCTGGCTGGCGGCGCCTTCGCCCGGCAGCACGAAAGCATAGCCGGGGGCGCCGGGCGCATCCACCAGGCCGATCTTCACCGCAAATCGATCCGCTCCCGGCGGCGGAGTGCGCCATTTCGCGAGAAACCCGTCGAGCCCCGCCGCCGCATGGGCGAAAGCGGCGGTCATGGCAGGGTCGCCCTTCGGAACCATGGTGACGGGATTGGGGTCGCCAGCCAAGGCCGTTCCCGAGTGGGATACAATTAGCAAGAGGACCGCCGCGGACAGGCGAACTTTGAACGCCGTGCGCGCCGCGACGAAATTGGGCCTCGTTGGCAAACCAAAAAACATGATCTTCACCCGGGTAAATGATGCAGTGAGATTATTGCGCTTGGCCCTGGGGCTAATCTTACGGTCAGCGGCCTTAATCCTGGCGCCTGCGTGGCAGGCGCATCCGCCGCGTAATTGAATAATCGTCGATATATCGTTGATAAAATACGAATGTCAATCATCAACCGGCGTTCCGGGAAGACCTGACCCAGTTAGCGCGATTCGATGTGGAATGGCGGAAGGTATGTGGGAGCGCATCGCGATTGAGGAACTGCGTGACGCGAACCCCGCGAGTTCTAAGAGCGTCCGCGATTTGGCGCGCTACTGCACTGTTTCGCCAGCATCGACGATAAACGCCCGAGCCGCGTCGAGAAGGTGCGCGCGCTGCCGATCGCAGAGCGTTCCTACAAATCGTGTTCCGCGGGACGCGAATGCCTTGCTAAACGCTCAGGCTGATCTCGATCGACTCACTTGTTCGCCGCGGTCCATGCGCCCCACGCCCCACCCCTCACCCCGCCACCGGCACCGCCGCCGGATTATTGGGATGGCTTGTCCAATTGGCGGCCGGTCTGTCATAGGCGAGGCCGGTGCGCGGATCGACGCCTCGCGTGCGATGGACGAGCGTGATGCAGCTTTCGACCGGGCAGACCAGCACGCAGAGATTGCAGCCGACGCATTCGTCGTCGTTGACGACGAATTTGCGCTGGCCGTCGACAACAGGGAAAATCGCCTGGTGCGAGGTGTCCTCGCACACGATGTGGCAGCGGCCGCATTTGATGCAGAGGTCCTGATTGATCTCGGCCTTGGCGACGTAATTGAGGTTCAGATATTGCCAGTCGGTGACATTGGGCACGGCGCGGCCGCGGAAATCCTCGATCGTCCGATAGCCTTTCGTCGTCATGTAATTGGTCAGGCCGGAAATCATCTCCTGCACGATCTTGAAGCCATAGGTCATCGCCGCGGTGCAGACCTGCACATTGCCGGCGCCGAGGGCGATGAATTCGACCGCGTCGCGCCAGGTGGTGACGCCGCCGATCGCCGATATCGGCAGGCCGCGCGTTTCTGGATCCCGGGCGATTTCCGAGACCATCGACAGCGCGATCGGCTTGACCGCCGGCCCGCACATGCCGCCATGCGTGCCTTTGCCCTCGATCGCATGCATCGGCGTCATCGCATCGATATCGACGCCCATCAGCGAATTGATGGTGTTGATCAGCGAGACCGCGTCGGCGCCGCCAGCCTTGGCCGCCCGCGCCGGCGCGCGAATGTCGGTGATGTTCGGCGTCAGCTTGACGATGACGGGCATGCGCGTATGCGCCTTGCACCAGCGCGCCACCATTTCGATATATTCGGGCACCTGGCCGACCGCCGCGCCCATGCCGCGCTCGGACATGCCATGCGGACAGCCGAAGTTAAGTTCGACGCCGTCGCATTCCGTTTCTTCCACCCGCGCCAGAATCTTCTGCCAGGAATTCTCGTCGCAGGGCACCATCAGGGAAGCGACCAAAGCGCGATCTGGCCATTTGCGTTTTACCTCCTTGATCTCCTGCAGATTGATCTCGAGATCGCGGTCGGTGATCAGTTCGATATTATTGAGCGCCATCAGGCGCCGATCGGGCCCGTAGACCGCGCCGTAACGCGCGCCTGAGACATTAACCACCGGCGGCCCAGCTTCGCCCAAAGTCTTCCAGACGACGCCGCCCCAGCCGGCGCGAAAAGCGCGCTCGACATTGGTCTTGCGGTCGGTCGGCGGCGCCGAGGCGAGCCAGAACGGATTGGGAGATTTGATGCCGAGGAAAGTGGTGCTGAGATCGACCATGGTCCGCTCCTTCAGCTCTTGAGACTAGCGCGCAACGCCGCATCGATCGAACGCGCCGCCTGCTTGCCGTCTTCGACGGCGCCGACGGTCAGGTCCTGGCCGCCGTAAATGCAATCGCCGCCCGCCCAGACGCCCCGCGCGCTGGTGCGGCGCTCATCGTCGACAAGAATGCGCCCGTCCTTGCCTTTCAGCGCGCTCTCGCCGCCGAACGAGGCGGGCGTCAGCAATTGGCCGATCGCGCCGAACACGATATCGGCCTCGAGGCGGAAGGTCTCGCCGGCCCCGACCAGCCTGCCGCCTTCGTCGCGCGTGCGCTCGAACGTGACGGCGCTCACCTTGCCGTCGGCGCCTTCCAGCGCGACGGGGCGTGACCAGGTGCGAATCAGCACGCCATGCGTCTGCGCGAGATCCTGTTCAAATCCGCTCGCCTTCATTTGCTCCTGGCCGCGGCGATAGACGATCGTCACCAGCTCGGCGCCCAGCAGCTTCGCCTGCACGGCGACGTCGACCGCCGTCATGCCGCCGCCGATGACGACGACGCGCCGCCCGACCGGCAGCGTGGTCAGATCCTCGGCCTGCCTGAGATCGGCGATATAGCCGACCGCGTCGATCACATTGGCGAGCGAGGCTTCGTCGGTCAGGCCAAGCTTGTTGACGGCGGCAAGACCAAGCCCAAGAAAGACGGCGTCATAATCGCGGCGCAGCGCATCAAGATCGATGTCCCGGCCGAGCGCGACGCCATGTTTCACGGTAATGCCGCCGATCGACAGGATGAAGTCGACTTCTTTTTGTGCAAAGCCGCCCGGCGTCTTATAGGCGGCGATGCCATATTCATTGAGGCCGGCCGATTTCTCGCGCGCCTCGAAAATGGTGACGTCATGGCCGCTGACCGCCAGCGCATGAGCGCAGGAGAGGCCGGCCGGGCCGGCCCCGACGATGGCGATTTTCTTCCCCGTCGGCGCCGCGCGCGTATAGGGATTCTTGCCCGTCGCCATCAGCGCATCGGTGGCGTAGCGCTGCAACAGGCCGATGCGCACCGGCTTGCCCTCGGCCGCCTCGCGCACGCAGGCTTCCTGGCATAAAGTTTCGGTGGGGCAGACCCGCGCGCACATGCCGCCCATAATATTTTCATCGAGGATGGTGCGCGCGGCGCCGAGTGGGTTTTCGGCGGCGATTTCGCGGATGAACAGCGGAATGTCGATCGAGGTCGGACAGGCCTGCTGGCAGGGCGCGTCATAGCAGAAATAGCAGCGGTCGGCCTCGACCAAAGCCTCATGGCGGCTGAGCGGCGGATGCAGGTCGCCGAAATTGGCGGCCAGCGTTTGCGCGTCAAGAAGGCCGGCGGCGACGCCCGCCGGCGCCTTTGTCCCTTGAGCTGTCGTCATGCGAACCCCCGTCGGCCCGACCGGCCGGGCTTCGGCGCAGTCAAATCTTGACCGATCGGTCAGGATGCTTGCGCGGCTTTCCTGCCTTGTCAAGTCAACACCGCGCCTTGCGCGCGTCATGCAAAATCAATGGGCGCCGGCGCCCAGATAATGGCCCGATCGCGCAGGCGGGCGGCACAATCTGCTTGTCGATCGCCGCGTCTTTGTTAGGTTGCGCGCCTCATAGGAAAGGGCGCTGCTTGAATCGACTGTCGCTAACCTCGGACCGGACGATGCGCCTCATGGCGTCAGGGCGCCATGACGGTTGAAATTGGTCGTGATGACCGCGTGCTGGTGACAGGGGCGTCGGGTTTTGTCGGATCGGCGGTGGCGGCGGCGCTGTGCGCGCGGGGCCATTCGGTGCGCGCGCTCGTCCGTGCGACGAGCCCGCTCGCCAACCTGCCGCGCGAGGGCGTCGAGATCGCGCAAGGCGACCTGCGCGACCCCAAGGCGATGGCGGCGGCGATGCGGGACGTGCGCTATCTGTTTCATGTCGCCGCTGATTATCGGCTTTGGGCGCGCGACCCCGGCGAGATCATGACGGCCAATGTCGAGGGGACTCGCAACGTCATGCAGGCGGCCTCGCAGGCCGGCGTCACGCGCATCGTCTATACGAGCAGCGTCGCGACATTGGCGCTGCGCGACGGCGCGGCCGCCGACGAGAGCGTCGGCCTCGACGAGAATCAGGCGATCGGCGCCTATAAGCGCAGCAAGATCGCCGCCGAACGGCTGGTCGAAGCAATGATCGGGCAGGGGCTGCCTGCGGTCATCGTCAATCCCTCGACGCCGATCGGCCCGCGCGACGGGCGCCCGACCCCGACCGGGCGCATTCTCATCGAGGCGGCGCGCGGACGCATGCCCGCCTATGTCGACACCGGCCTCAATCTCGTCCATGTCGACGATGTCGCGAGCGGGCATCTGGCGGCGCTGAGAACGGGGCGGATCGGCGAGCGCTATATCCTCGGCGGCGACGATGTCGCGCTCGGCGATATGCTCGCCGAAATCGCCGCCATGGTCGGCCGCAAACCGCCGCGTGTGAAGCTCCCCCGCGCGCCGCTGTTCCCGCTTGCCCTGGCGGCGGAGGCGATCGCGCATTTCACCGGCCGGGAGCCGTTCGCGACGCGCGACGGGCTGAGGATGGCGAAATACCGAATGTTCTTTTCCTCAGCCAAGGCCGAGCGCGAGCTCGGCTATCGCCATCGTCCGTGGCGCGAGGGCTTGCGCGATGCGCTCGCCTGGTTCCGGCAGGACGGCCGCCTGCCATGAGTCTCGCTCTCGCCGCTCTCGCCTTCGCCATCTGGCTCTACATGCTTGTCGCGCGCGGCGGTTTCTGGCGCGCGCGCGAACGCGACGAAACCTGGCGCAATCCCGATCCGCCGCGCTGGCCCGATGTCGTGGCGGTCATTCCCGCCCGCGATGAAGCCGAATGCGTCGGCCAATGCGTCGGCTCGCTGCTCAGCCAGAATTATCCTGGGCATTTCTCGATCGTGCTGGTCGACGATGAAAGCGGCGATGGAACCGGCAATGTCGCAACCGCCGCCGCCCACGCCCTCGGCGCCGACGATCGGTTGACGATTCTGCGCGGGGCGCCGCGGCCGGCGGGGTGGAGCGGCAAGGTCTGGGCGATGAACCAGGGATTTGAAGAAGTCAGCCGAAGCGCCGCGCCGCCGGCGCGCCTGCTGTTTTGCGACGCCGATATCGCGTTCGCGCCCGACGTTTTGAGCCGGCTCGTGCGCCAAGCCGAGGCAGGCGACTGCGCGCTCGTATCCTTGATGGCGAGGCTGCGCTGCGAGAGCTGGGCGGAGCGTGCGCTGATCCCCGCCTTCGTCTTCTTCTTTCAGATGCTCTACCCCTTCGCCTGGGTGGACGATCCCCGCAACCGCACGGCCGCGGCGGCGGGCGGCTGCATGTTGGCGGATCGCGGAGCGTTGGCGCGGGCCGGAGGATTTCCCGCGATGCGCGCCGCCTTGATCGATGATTGCGCGCTCGCCGCGCTGATGAAGCGGCAGGGGCCGATCATGCTGGCGCTCACGCGCGGCGTCGTCAGCCTGCGCGCCTATCCCAAGCTTGGCGACATCAGCGCGATGGTCGCGCGTTCGGCTTACGCGCAGCTCGACTATTCGCCGATTCAGCTTCTCGGCGTCGTCGCCGGCATGACGTTGACTTTCCTGGTCGCGCCGTTCGCGGCTTTGTTCGCATCGGGCCTTGCCGTTCTGTTTGGCCTCTTCGCCTGGATTGCGATGGCGCTTGCGTTCCAGCCGATGTTGCGCTTTTACGGTCGCGCAACGTCATGGGGCCTCGCTTTGCCGCTGATCGCGGCGGCCTATCTGGCCTTCACGCTCCGATCCGCCTACCTCTATTGGCGCGGGCGCGGCGGTCTGTGGAAGGGACGCGTTCAGGCGAACGCTCGCGGAGAGAAACGATGAATGGGGAGGCCGCGCTGGCGAGCAAGACGGAGAACGAGGAAAATTTCCCCGTCGCTTCGCGCCTGATCGCGCCCCGCTTTCGCGCCATCATTATCGCCTTCTATCGCTTCGCGCGCAAAGCCGACGATGTCGCCGACCATCCCGATCTCGCGCCGCAGGACAAGCTCGACAAGCTCGCGGCGCTCGACGAGAGTCTCGCCGGCGCGCGCGGCGATGCGGAACCTGAGGGGCGTGTCCTGCGTGAGACGCTGGCCGCGCACAAATTAAGTCCCGTACACGCGCATGACCTCATCGCCGCCTTTCGCCTCGACGTCACCAAAAACCGCTATCGCGACTGGCAGGATCTGATGGATTATTGCACGCTGTCGGCAATGCCGGTCGGGCGTTTCGTGCTCGACGTGCATGGCCAAAGCCCGGCGCTGTGGCCGGCCAGCGACGCCATTTGCGCGAGTCTGCAGGTCATCAACCATCTGCAGGATTGTGCGCAGGATTACGCCCGGCTCGACCGCGTCTATCTGCCCGAGGATGCGCTCGCGCGCGCTGGCGCGAGCGTCGCTGACCTTAAGGCGCCGCGCGCCTCTCCTGAATTGCGCGCCGCGATCGTTGATCTCGCGCAAAAGTCCGGTGCGCTGCTCGATCAGGGCGTGGGTCTCGACGCGCGCGTCGGCGATTGGCGGCTCGCTTGCGAGATCGGCGCGATCGTCCGTCTTGCGCGCGCCAATGTCGACCGCCTGATGAAATATGATCCTCTGAGCGAGCCTGTCCACCCGAGCAAGGCCGTATTCGTGTGGACGGGACTGATCGGCGCCGCGCAGGGCGCAATCGCACGGGCCAGGGGCGAAGGCGCGCTCGCGCCGGCCGGGGCGAGAAGCAAATGAACGCGCCGTCGCCGAGCCTGCCCGCGCCGCGCGGCAGTTCGTTCTATGTTGCGATGCGCGTATTGCCGCAACACAAGCGGCAGGCGATGTTTGATATCTACGGATTCTGCCGCGCGGTCGACGACATCGCCGACGATTGCGCGCGTGCAAGAGAACCTCGCCACAGCGAGTTGCAGGCATGGCGGGACCATGTCGATGCAGTCTTCGCCGGCCATCCGCCGCCGGCTCTCGAAGGGCTCGCGCGAACGATTCGAGCCTATGACCTGCAGCGCGTGGATTTTCTCGCCATCATCGATGGCATGGACATGGATGTGGCGGCCGACATCAGAGCGCCCGATTGGTTGACGCTCGATCTTTATTGCGACCGCGTCGCCAGCGCCGTTGGTCGTCTATCGACGCGCATCTTCGGCCTCGATGCGCGCGACGGCGAACCTCTCGCCGAACATCTTGGTCGCGCTTTGCAATTGACCAATATCCTGCGCGATCTCGATGAGGATCAAGAACTCGGGCGCCTCTATCTGCCGCGCGAGGCGTTGGACAAGGCGGGCATTTCCGACAGCGATCCGGCGCTCGTGCTCGCCTCGCCGGCGCTTGGCGCCGCGGCGCAGCCGGTGATCGAGGAAGCGCAGAGGCGGTTTCGCCTCGCGAAAAATGTCATGGATCAATGTCCCCGCGCGGCCGTGCGCGCGCCGCGCCTGATGGCGGCGGCCTATGGCGCCATTCTCGAACGTCTCCTCCGCCGCGGCTTCGCGCCGCCGCGCGCGCCGGTGAAAGTCTCGCTCGTGCGTCTGGCGCCCGCGCTTCTACGCTACGGATTTTTTTAATGCAGCGTCCGGTCATCCATATCATCGGGGCTGGACTTGCGGGGCTTTCGACGGCCGTCGCGCTTGGCCAGAGCCCGTTCGATATTATCGTGCATGAGGCGGCGCGGCAGGCGGGCGGTCGGTGCCGCTCCTATTTCGACGAATCTTTGGGCATGACGATCGATAACGGCAATCATTTGTTGTTGTCGGGCAATGATTCGGCGCTCTCCTATCTCGACGCCATCGGCGCGCGCCAGGAATTGCGCGGGCCCAAGCGCTGCGAGATCGCCTTCGCCGATATGGCGAGCGGCGAGCGCTGGACGCTGCGCCCCAACGAAGGGCGGCTGCCGTGGTGGCTGCTGCTGGAAAGCCGTCGCGTGCCGCGCACCCGCCCCGTTGATTATTTGTCCGCTGCGCGGCTTCTGCGCGCTTCCAGGCAGGCGAAGGTCAGCGACGTCATGGAATGTTCGGGGCCGCTATACGAGCGCCTCTGGGGGCCATATTTTCTCGCGGCGCTCAATACCGACCCGCGCGGCGGCTCCGCCGCGCTCGCCGCGACGATCCTGCGTGAGACATTGGCGCGCGGCGGGCGCGCCTGCCATCCGCTGGTGGCCGCCAACGGCCTGTCGCGCGCCTTCGTCGATCCCGCGCTGAAATTGTTGCGCCGAAACGGTGCGCAGGTGCGGTTCGAACGGCGCTTGCGCGCGTTTGATTTCGCCGGGGATCGCGTGGCCGCGTTGGAGTTCGAGCATGATTCGATTGCGATTGGTCCGCAGGACATGGTCGTGCTGGCGGCGCCCGCCCATATCGCCGCGACATTGACGCCCAACATCTCGACGCCGCTGACTTTCAACGCCATTCTCAACGCCCATTTCAACGTCGCCCCGCCGGCCAACACGCCGCCCATTCTTGGCGTCGTCAATGCGAAGGTGCAATGGTTGTTCGCCTATCCCGACCGTCTCTCGGTGACGGTCAGCGACGCCAACGCCATGATGGATCTGCCGCGCGAACAACTGGCCGCCGACCTTTGGCGCGAAGTCGCGGGGCTCACCGGTCTTTCCGACGATTTGCCGTCCTGGCGCGTGATCAAGGAGCGGCGCGCCACTTTCGCCGCTTCGCCCGAGGAGGACGCGCGCCGCCCCACCGCGGAAACGAAATGGTCGAATTTGCTGCTGGCGGGCGATTATGTGCAGAATGGCTTGCCGGCGACGATCGAGGGGGCGATCCGTTCGGGACAGTCTGCCGCGCGATTGACCATGCAACGGTTCGGCGGCGCCTGACGGCGCCGGCTTCCGTCATCCAGCGCGCGCACCATGCGCGCGCGATGGCGATTGGCTCACAATCCTCCGCCCGTCAGTTCGCGCCGGCGCTCTCCTTGGCGCGCTTTTCGCTGGCGTCGATCTCGGCGATCTTCGTCTCGACATGGCGCGAGAAGACGAATTCGGCGGGGCGCTGATTGTCGAGCGGGATGTCGGGCGCCATCGGCCCGTCGGTGCGTATGCCGGAAACCGCGATTTTTAGCATTTTCAAGGGATGGTTGAACGCATCGGTGACCGCGCTCGCCTCAAAGCCGCTATGGACCATGCAATCGGCGCATTTCTCATAATTGCCGACGCCATATTTGTCCCAATCGGTCGTCTCCATCAACTCTTTGAACGTCGCGGCATATCCTTCGCCGAGGAGATAGCAGGGCCGCTGCCAACCAAAGACCGTGCGCGTCGGATTGCCCCAGGGCGTGCAATGATAGCTCTGGTTGCCGGCGAGGAAATCGAGGAACAGCGAGGATTGGTAGAAGCCCCAGGCCTTCGTGCCCTTGCCCTTGGCGGTCTTGCCCTTGGCGAAAATATCGCGAAAGAGCTGCTTGGTGCGGGTGCGGTTGAGAAAGTGCTTCTGGTCGGGCGCGCGCTCGTAGGCGTAGCCAGGCGAGATGGTGACGCCCTCGACGCCGAGCCGATTGGTCTCGTCGAGAAAAGCGGCGACGCGAGCAGGATCGGCGCCGTCGAACAAAGTGCAATTGATGTTGACGCGAAAGCCCGCGGTCTTGGCGGCTTTCAAAGCGTCGACCGCGCGGTCATAGACGCCCTTCTGGCATACCGAGCGATCGTGCATTTCCGGATCGCCGTCGAGATGGATCGACCAGTTGAAGGCTGGGTGCGGCTTGTATTGCGCGAGTTTCTTTTCCAGCAGCAAGGCATTGGTGCATACCGTCACATATTTGCCGAGCGCCAGCGCCTGGGTGACGATTTCGGGCAATTCGCGATGCAGCAGCGGCTCGCCGCCGGCGATCACGACGACCGGCGCGCCGCATTCCTTGATCGATGCGATGGCGTCGGCGACCGAAATGCGCTGGTTGAGGATTTTGTCGGGATAATCGATCTTGCCGCAACCCGCGCAGGCGAGATTGCACCGAAACAGCGGCTCGAGCATCAGCACAAGCGGATAGCGCTTGACGCCGGCAAGCCGCTGGCGAAGCACATAGGCGCCCACCCGCGCCATTTGCATCAAAGGTATGCCCAAGCGAAGAATCCTTCACAAAACGAGTTCAATGACAGGAACGTTTGCGGCCCGACGTTCGATCCGCCTTCTCTACAACATTTGCGCCACAAGGGGAATTGGCGCGTCTTCGTGGCGAAACAAGGGAGACCGCTGGTCAAGCGGCCCCGAAAACGTCGAATGGAGCAGGAAAATACGATTGGAGCGCCTTCGTCCATTCTTTCTGACGATTTACAGTCGGCTTTTGGCGCATAAGCCGGTTATTTTCTGTGCATTGCCGTAGCCGCCAAGGCGGAATTGGCTCGTTTTCCGTATACGTGTTCTTTGAAAATCAATTGCCGGCGGCGGCGGGGCTGGACAAAACGGCGCTCGCAATATTTTGATCTCGGATTGCAATTATTGGCCGTCCGTTCGAAAAGGCTGCGTCAATTGGTGGCGGGAGAGGCCGCCCACCGCGCCACGCGCCTCGGGATCGCGCCGCTTGGCTGGGCGCGTCGCCCGGCCCGCCATCTATGGCGGGAATTGCCTGACGTTCACGCGGAAATGCGCGCCGCGATCGAGACTTGCGGGGCCGACCAGATCTGGGCCCCGGCCTCTGAAGGCGGCAATCCCGACCATGACGCGCTGAATGCGCTCGCCGGCCTGTTCGCCGATCAAGTGAGCGTGCTTGAATTCGCCGAATATAATTTCCTCGGCGGCCGCCCGCAGGCGCAGCAATTTCCGCAGCCGCGCGGCGACGACCAGACGATCGTCCTGACGCCCGAGGAGCAGCGACAAAAGAGCGCGCTGCTGCGTATTTACGCATCGGAGCGCCAGAACCTTGGCTATGTCGGCCTTGCCCACGAATGCTGGCGAAGATTGGGCGCCTACGACTACAGTCTGCCGCCGCATCCCGGCGTGCTCTGGTATGCGCGTTTTCAATGGGTTGCGTTCCGCCACCCGCGCGTCGATTTCACCAGGCCGGAGGAGGTGTCGCGCGCGATCGTCGCTTATCTTGACCGACAGGCGCCGTTGCACGCCGGCGCGCCGACAAGCGATTGACCAAAGCCGCGGCGGGGCGGCTTGCACATCGATCCGGGCGCCCCATGTACCCTGCGCGAGCGCAGCCCACGAGGTTGCGCCGCTGCTGCAACGTATCTCCGAAAGGGTTATGCATGAGCCAACATAACGCCGCCGCGTCCGGCCAGTTCGCCATTGGCGGAGACCTGCCCGTCAATCGTCTCGGCTTCGGCGCCATGCGCATCACCGGTAGCGGAATCTGGGGCGAGCCGGAAGACCGCGCCGAAGCTTTGCGCGTGCTGCGACGCCTACCGGAACTCGGCGTGAACTTCATCGACACCGCGGACAGCTACGGGCCTCAGGTCAGCGAGCGACTGATTCACGAAGCCTTGTTCCCGTACAAAGACCTGGTCGTCGCCACCAAGGCCGGCCTCGAACGGCCGGGCCCGAACCAATGGACGTCGAACGGGCGTCCCGAATATTTGCGCAATGGCGTCGCCGCCAGCCTCAAACGGCTCGGCGTCGAGCGAATCGATCTGTGGCAGCTTCACCGGATTGATTCCGCCGTGCCGCGCGACGATCAGTTCGACACGATCGCCAAGATGCAAAAGGAGGGGCTGATTCGCCATGTCGGCCTCAGCCAGGTCAGCGTCGAGGAAATCGAGGCCGCGCAAAAGTTTTTCAAAGTCGCGACCGTACAGAACCTCTACAATCTCGCCGACCGCTCAAGCGAGAAGGTGCTCGACCATTGTGAGACTCATGGCATCGGCTTCATTCCCTGGTATCCGCTCGCCGCCGGCGATCTTTCGCGCCCCGGCTCGGTGCTTGGCGCGATCGCCAAGAAGGTCGGCGCCTCGCCGAGCCAGATCGCGCTCGCCTGGGTGCTCAAGCGTAGTCCGGTCATGCTGCCGATCCCCGGCACGGGCAAAGTCGCCCATCTCGAGGAGAATGTCGCGGCGGCCAGCGTCGCTTTGTCCGACGCCGACTTCAAGGCGCTGGACGCCCAGGCGCGCGGGAGATAGCGCGGCGCTCAGTCTTCGCTCGCCGCGTCGAGGGCGGCGAAATCGGCGGCGCTCAGATGCAGCGCCGCCGCCTTGATAAGGCTGTCGACCTGCGGCAGCGACGTTGCGCTGGCGATCGGCGCGGTGACGCCGGGTCGCGCGATCAGCCAGGCCAGGGCGACTTCGGCGGGCTTGGCGCCCATCCCTTGCGCGACCGCGTCGAGCGCCCCCAATATGCGCGCGCCGCGCTCGTTGAGATAGGCTTTGACGCCGCCGCCGCGCGGGCTCTGCGCGAGATCGGCTTCGCTGCGATATTTGCCGGACAGAAAGCCCTTGGCAAGGCTGAAATAAGTGATGACGCCGATCTCCTCGGCGATGCAGAGATCGCGCAATGCGCCGTCGAAACTGCTGCGGTCATAGAGGTTATATTCCGGCTGCAGCACGTCGTAGCGCGGCAGCGATTTGGCTTTCGCGACGTCCAGCGAAGCGCGCATTTGTCCAGCGTCGAGGTTGGAGGCGCCGATGAAACGCACCTTTCCCTGCTGGACGAGATCGCGATAGGCGCTGAGCGTTTCCGCATAAGGCGTATCGGCATCGGGCCAATGCGAGAGATAGAGATCGATGTGATCGGTCTGGAGGCGCTTCAGCGAGGCCTCGACGGCCTCGGCGATATAGCGCGCGCCCAGGCCCTTCTTGCCCTCGCCCATCGGCGACCCGACCTTGGTGACGACGATGACCTCGCCGCGATTGCCGCGGCGCTTCATCCAGTCGCCGATGATCGTCTCGGATTCGCCGCCCTTATTGCCCGCGGCCCAGGCCGAATAGACATCGGCGGTGTCGATCGTATTGAAGCCGGCGCCGACGAAACGGTCGAGCAGATCGAACGACCGCTTCGCATCCGCCGTCCAGCCGAACACATTGCCGCCGAACACCAGCGGCGCGATTTGCAGGCCGGTGCGGCCGAGACGACGTTTCTGCATGATTGGCTCCATCCGGCTGGCTTGGGAATGAGAGGCATTGCTATATCAAACCATAGGAAAGCCGAGTCCTCTTTTGAAATTTCAGGGTCTGGAACGCTCCCTCGGCGTTCAATTTATTTGGAGCGCCGCTTCCAGCCTGCGCCAGGCGTCGTCGCCCGCCGGGATGCCGAAGCGCAATCTGTCCGACAAGTCGGCGAAAGGGCGCACAAGAATGCCATGGCGCAGGAGATTGGCGAAAACATCCCGCGCTTTTTCATGACGGGCGAGGCGAAACAGCAGCGTGCCGCCGAGCGCCTCGAAGCCGCTCCCGATAAGGAGGCGATCCAGCCTGCCGGCGTCCGGTTCGAGTCGAAGTCGCGTCTCTTCCAGCCATGAACTATCGGCGAGCGCAACGGCGCCAATCGCAATCGCCGGCCCGCTCACCGGCCAGGCGCCGAGGCCGGCGCGTAACCGTCCTTCGAGATCGGCCGAGGCGATGGCGAATCCGAGCCGCGCGCCGGCGAGTCCGTAGGTCTTGCCAAATGAGCGCAGCACGATCGTATGGCTGGCGGGAAGGGCCGGGATGAGGCTCTGCCCGCGACTGTCGAGGTCCATGAACGCTTCGTCGACGACCATCATGCCGCCGCGCGCCGCGATTCTGCCGTGCAGTTCAACAAGCGAATTGCGGCTGACAAGGCGCCCGTCGGGATTGTTCGGGTTGACGATTATGGCTACGTCGAACGAAGCGAGATCGCCGATCTTCTCGACCGCCGCAACGCTCGCCCCTGCCGCGCGCCACGCCCGCGCATGGCCGCCATAGGTGAAGCCGAGCACGCCGACGCGCGCTCTTGAGCGAAGCCGCGCCAGCAATTGCACGATCGCCTGGGCGCCCGAGGCGGCGACGACTTTCTCGGCGCTCGCGCCATAGCGGCGCGCCGCAACGGCCTCGAGCGCGGCGAGTCGATCGGGTTCCGGCAATCGCGCCCAGACATCCGGCGCAAGCGCAGGCAGCGGATAGGCGGTCGGATTGACGCCCGTGGACAGATCGATCCATGGCTCCGGCGCGCTGGGATATGCCCGGCGGGCGGCGCCGAGATTGCCGCCGTGATATGCCAATTCCCGCAATGCCGCTTCGAAGGGCGTTTCACTCACGATGCATTTCGCCTTGTCGCCTCAACTGGCCTTCGCGGCGCTTGTTATCGAGGCCTTTGCTGGATATCCCGCTGTTCTCTACCGCGCGATCGGCCATCCCGTCACCTGGATGGGGGCTTGGCTCGCCTGGCTCGATTCGCGCCTGAACCGGCCAGCGCTGTCTTTCCCTGGGCGTCGCGCGGCCGGCGCGCTCGCGCTCGCTTTGCTGCTTCTGCCGGTTGGCGGCGTGGCGATTGCTGTGACGCTCGCGGCGCCCGCCGGCTGGCTCGGCTTTCTCATCCTCGCCGCGATCGCCGCCGGCCTGCCGGCGCAGCGCAGCCTCGATGCTCATGTCAGCGCCGTCGCGGAGGCGCTGGAGCGCGAGGGGCTGGCGGGCGGCAGGCGCACCGTGGCGATGATCGTCGGGCGCAATCCGCAGGCGCTCGACGAAGCCGGCGTCGCGCGCGCGGCGATCGAGAGCCTCGCCGAGAATTTCGCGGATGGAATCGTCGCGCCGCTGTTCTGGATCTTGATCGGCGGGCTCAGCGGCGGAGCCCTCTACAAGGCCGTCAACACTGCCGATAGCATGATCGGCCATCGCAGCGAGAATTACATTGCCTTTGGCTGGGCGGCGGCGCGGCTCGACGATCTCGTCAATCTGCCGGCCTCCCGCCTCGCCGCTTTGTGGCTCGTTTTGGCGGCGTCGATCGCGCCACGCGCGTCCGCATCGGCCGCGGTCGCGGCTATATGCCGCGACGCCGGAAGTCACCGTTCGCCTAATGCCGGTTGGCCGGAAGCGGCGATGGCCGGTGCGCTCGGTCTGAAGCTGGCCGGACCGCGCGTCTATGGGAATCAAAGAATCGATGACGGCTTCATGGGCGATGGTCGTTACGAGGCGGGCGCGTCCGACATCAGGGCTGCTCTGCGCCTCTATCGCATCGCTGGCCTGCTGCAGGCTTTCGCGATCGGCGCGCTCGCGCTTACCGTGCCAGTTTGAAAAGCCGATCGAGGTCGACATGTCTTGCCAGATGCGCGGCGAGTTCGTCGAGCGTCTGCTCGATCTGCGTTTCATAGGCGAGTTCCGAACGCGCACCGAGGCCCGCCAGCCAGGCGGCGCGCTGGCGGTCGTCGCCGAAAAGCCCATGGACATATGCGCCCATCACGCGGCCATCGGGCGATATCGCGCCATCCGGCCGTCCGTCGGCGAATCGCAGAAGCGGCGCCGCGCAACCCGGCCCGTCCGTCCTGCCGATATGCATCTCGTAGCCGTGGAAGGGCGCACCATTGGCAAGGCAAACGCCGTGCACGGCGCTGAGGATTTTTTCGCCTGAAAGGACGGTCGAAACGTCGAGCAGGCCGAGCCCGGCGACTTCGCCGATCAGTCCTTCCGTCCCATCGGGATCGGCAAGCCTTTCGCCCAGCATTTGATAGCCGCCGCATATGCCGAGCACACGGCCCCCGCGCCGCCAATGTGCTGCGATGTCGATGTCCCATCCCTGTTCGCGCAGAAAGGCGAGATCGGCAATCGTCGCCTTGCTGCCGGGCAGGATGACGAGCGCGGCCTCGGCTGGAATCGGCTCGCCCGGCGCGACCATGACGAGGCGCACCCGCGGCTCGAGCTTCAACGGGTCGAATTCGTCGAAATTGGCGATGCGCGACAGCACCGGCACGGCGATCGTCACGCCCTCGCCGATGGTCCGCTGTCGTTCGAGCGCGAACGCATCCTCGGGCGGCAGCCGCGCGGCGGCGGGCAGGAATGGGATGAGGCCGAGGCCGGGCCAGCCGGTATGGCGCTCGATGATGCGCATGCCTTCATCGAAGAGTGTGGCGTCGCCGCGGAATTTGTTGACGAGAAAGCCGCCTATCAACGCGGAATCGGCAGGATCGATCACCGCCTTGGTGCCGACGATCTGGGCGATGACGCCGCCGCGATCGATGTCGCCGATGAGAATGACGGGGATATCCGCGGCGCGCGCGAAACCCATATTGGCGATATCGCCTCGTCGCAGATTGACCTCGGCGGGACTACCGGCGCCTTCGATGAGAACGAGATCGGCCTCGCCTTTCATATGCGCGAAGCTCTCCAGCACCGCCGACATCAGCTTCGGCTTCCAGCCCTGATATTCTAGCGCCTTCGCATTGCCGGCGACGCGGCCCTGCACGACGACCTGCGCGCCAATGTCGCTCTGTGGCTTCAGCAGGATCGGGTTCATATGAACGCTTGGCGCCGTCCGGCACGCGCGGGCCTGCAACGCCTGCGCGCGGCCGATCTCGCCGCCATCAGGCGTGACGGCGGCGTTGTTCGACATGTTTTGCGGCTTGAACGGCCGCACCGCCAGTCCGCGCGACGCGAAGGCGCGGCAGAGGCCGGCGACAATCAGCGACTTGCCGACGTCGGACCCGGCGCCCTGAAACATCAGCGCGCGCGCCCGCGCCATATCAGTACTCGATCCCTTCCTGGGCGCGCACGCCGGCCGCGAAATGATGTTTGACGAGCGCCATTTCGGTGACAAGATCGGCCGCTTCGATGAGTTCGGTCTTGGCGTTGCGGCCGGTGACGACGACATGCAAATCGCCGCGGCGCGCGCCGAGCGCCGCCACCACTTCGGCGAGCGGCAGATAATCGTAGCGCAGCGCGATATTCAACTCGTCGAGCACGATCAGGCGGATGGTCGGATCGGCCATGAGTTCCAGCGCGTTGGCCCAGGCCGCCGCCGCCGCGGCGATGTCGCGCTGGCGGTCCTGCGTCTCCCAGGTGAAGCCCTCGCCCATCGTGCGCCAGATCATCTGCTCGCCGAAGCGCTCGAAGCTTAAGCGCTCTCCGGTCGACCATGCGCCCTTGATGAATTGCACCACGCCGACCCGCCAACCGCGCCCGAGCGCCCGCAGGGCAAGGCCGAAAGCGGCGGTGGATTTTCCCTTGCCGGGGCCGGTATGGACGATCAGCAGGCCCTTGGATTCGATCGGCTTGGCGGCGACCTCGGCGTCCTGGACCGCCTTGCGCCTGGCCATCTTGGCTTTGTGCCGCTCGGCTTCATCGTCGCCCCGATCGCTCATGCCGCACCTGTTCCCAAAGCCTTGCAGGCGCAGGAGTGTCGCAAGCCCCGCCATTTGACAAGGGGCGGGCAAGCTGGGAAACACATGAGATGCACGGTCCTTCCCTCGGGAAGGTGAAAAGGGAACATGGTAGGGAAACCGATCCATGGCCGCCCCCGCGACTGTAAACAGCGAGTCGGCGCCAAAGGCCACTGGATCATGCCGATCCGGGAAGGCGGCGCAGGCCTCAAGCGCTGTGAGCCAGGAGACCTGCCGTGCGCTGATGTCTCGAAGGGCCGCCGGTGGGGCGGCCAGGGAGTGGATGATGACCGCCCTTTCGTCGCGCTACCCCCGCGCCTGTCTGCGGCAAGCTGCAATTGTTTGTCTCCCTCGTCGATGACCGCCAGACTCTCCGGACCAGGCGTCACGATTTTCGTCTGCATTACCTGCAGGCATGAGAATGAAGAGGGCGTGCGTCCGGGCAAGACTTTGTTTGATGCGGTGCAGGCGCGTCTTCTCGACCGTGGCGAATGCAATGTCGCGCTTCGCGCCGTCGAATGCCTCTCGGTCTGCAAGCGTCCCTGCACTCTGGCCTTGGCCGGGCCAGGCAAATGGACCTATGTCGTCGGCGACCTCGATAAGCACGCGAGCGTCGAAGACATTCTCGACGCCGCGCGGAAATTCGCCGCGACCGACGACGGAATCATTCCCTGGCGCGAGCGGCCGCAATCGTTTCGCAAGGGCGTCGTCTCCCGTACGCCGCCGCTACCCAAATCGCTCGAGGAAGTCTGAGCATGCTAGGCAAAATTCCTGTCACCATCGTCACCGGCTTCCTGGGTTCGGGCAAGACGACATTGATCCGCCACGCTTTGATCCACGCGCATGGGCGCCGGCTCGCGCTGATCATCAATGAATTCGGCGATGTCGGCGTCGACGGCGACATTCTCAAATCCTGCGGCGCGACCTCCTGCGCTGAGGAGAACATCGTCGAACTCACCAACGGCTGCATATGCTGCACGGTGGCGGATGATTTCGCGCCGGCGATCGCCGCGCTGTTGTCGCGCGAGCCGAAGCCTGAGCACATTGTCATCGAGACTTCCGGCCTCGCGCTGCCCAAACCGCTGGTCAAGGCGTTTGAATGGCCGGAGCTTCGCGCCAGGCTGACGGTCGACGGCGTCATTGCCGTCGTTGATGCGGGCGCGGTCGCCGAGGGCCGATTCGCCCACGATCCCGAGGCGGTGGCGCGCCAGCGACAGGCGGATCCTTCGCTCGATCATGAAAATCCGCTCGAGGAAGTCTATGAGGATCAATTGCTCTGCGCCGATATGATCGTCCTCAACAAAACCGACCTTCTCCCGGCGGCGGAACTCGCGCGCGTGCGCGCGGACATCGCGAAAGCGATCCCACGCGCCGTGAAGATCGTGGAGACGCATGAGGGGCGGATCGATGCCGATGTCCTGCTCGGACTCAAATCCGCCGTCGAGGACGACCTTGCGCGGCGGCCCTCCCATCACGATGCGGAAGAAGGACATGATCACGACGATTTCGATACTTTCGTCGTCGACCTTCCCGTCATCAGCGACGCCGACGCTTTCCTTGCGCGGCTCGCCGATGTCGCAGGGCGGCATCAGGTCCTGCGCATGAAAGGCTTCCTCGATGTCGCCGCCAAGCCGATGAGACTGCTGGTGCAGGGCGTCGGCCAAAGGTTCCGCCGCGAGTTCGACCGCCCCTGGCGGCAGGATGAAGCGCGCCGCGGCCGTCTCGTGGTGATCGGTGAAAAGGGGATCGACCAGGGCGCCATCGCCGCCGCTCTCCAGCCTTAAGAAGCGCCGCCATGCACATCGCAAGGATTGAGAGCCGATCCCTCGATGAAACCGTTCCGGCGATCGATCTCGATCAATCGCCGGCCGATGTGGCGTTCCTGTCTTTCACCGACAGCGATCTTTCCTCGCTCGCCGCCGCCTGGGAAAAGGGCGCCGATCGCCTGCCCAGCCTCCGCCTCGCCAATCTCGCGCTCCTCAAACATCCCTTCTCGGTCGATCTCCATATCGAGAAAGTCTGCGCCAAGGCGCGCCTGGTGCTGGTCCGGCTGCTGGGCGGCATGGACTATTGGCGCTACGGCGTCGACGAACTCTCCGGAATCGCGCGCGCGCGCAATATTCAACTGGCGATCGTGCCTGGCGATCGATTTGAGGATGCGAGGCTCGACGCCGCCTCGACGCTCCCCCCGTCGGATTTGCGCCAGCTCTGGCGTTATTTCGAAGAGGGCGGCCCGGACAATATGGCCGACTGCCTGCAATTCATCGCGCATCGTCTTGGATCGCCGCTGCCGGCGGCGGGGCCGTGCGTCGTTGCGCCTTTCGGCCTTTATGAGTGCGGCCGCCGGACGAGCGCCAGCCGAGCGCCGCAAGCGCTGATCGTCTTCTATCGCTCGATCTTCCTCGCTTCCGATACGGCGCCGGTCGATGCGCTGGCGGAGGCTCTCGCCGCGCGCGGCATGGGCGTGTGCTGCGCCTATGTCACCAGTCTCAAGGATCGGCAAGTCCAGGCGCCGCTCGCGCGCCTGTTGTCGCAGACGCCCTTCGACGTCATCCTCAACGCCACCGCTTTCTCGGCGCGGCTCGATGAAGGCGGCGGCATTCTCGACGCCGCCGACGCGCCGGTGTTGCAGGTCGTGCTGGCCGGCGCGGCGGAGCAGCAATGGGCAGGTTCGACGCGCGGTCTCAGCGCCGCCGACCTGGCGATGAATGTCGTGCTGCCGGAGATTGACGGGCGCATCCTCAGCCGCGCCATTTCGTTCAAGCAAGAGACGCAACGCAGCGAGCGGCTGGAATTCACCAGAATCGCGCATGCGCCGATGACCGATCGTGTCGCCTTCGTCGCCGATCTCGCCTGCGCCTGGGCGCGTTTGCGTCGCAAGCCCGCGTCGCAGCGGGCGATCGCCTGCATCCTGTCGGATTATCCGGCCAAGGGCGGCCGTGTCGGCTATGCCGTTGGCCTCGATACGCCGCGCAGCGTTCTGGCGATCGGCGCGACGCTCGGTGAAGCAGGCTATGATGTAGGGGCTCTTCCGTCTGAGGCCGATCTTATCCGGCGCCTATCGTCCGGCCCTGGCGAGGCCGTTTTTTTTATCGAGGAATATGAGCGCGCGCTCGCGCAGCTTCCCGATGAGTTTGTCCGCTCGGTTCGGTCGACATGGGGCGAATGCGCTGACGATCCCGCGGTATGCGTGGGCGCATTTCACTTTCCGATTATCCGCGCTGGCAAGCTCATCGTCGCCGTGCAGCCCGATCGCGGCCATAGCGCGACGCGCAAGAGCGAATATCACGATTCCAATCTCGCGCCCCGTCACGCCTATGTCGCGTTCTATCTGTGGCTGCGCGCCATCGAGCGCATCGACGCGATGATCCATTGCGGGACGCATGGCACGCTCGAATGGCTGCCCGGCAAATCTGTCGCCCTTTCGGCCGCCTGCGCGCCCGAGGCAGTGCTCGGCGCGATCCCGGTGATCTATCCCTTCATCGTCAACAATCCCGGTGAAGCCGCGCACGCCAAGCGGCGCATCAGCGCCGTGACGATCGGCCATCTGACGCCGCCGCTGATGGCGGCGGGCTCGCATGGCGCAGTGGCGGAACTCGAAGGGCTGTTCGACGAATATGCGCAGGCGCAGGCGCTCGACCCGCGCCGCGCGCGCGCGATCGCGCAATTGATCCTGGAGCGCGCCGGGCAGAGCGGATTGAGTGAGGAATGCGCGGCCTCAGGCCTTGATCCCGAGGCGGCGCTCGTCCGCCTCGACGCCTGGCTTTGCGACCTCAAGGATATGCGCATCGGCGACGGGCTGCATGTTTTCGGAAGGCAGGCGGAAGCAAAGTCCCGCGCCGAAAATCTTGCGATTCTGCTGGAGCAAAGCGGCTCCGACGCGGCGGCGATCGGCGTTTCGCTCGACGCCTGCGCTGGCGCCGAAACGTGCGGGTTGCTAGCCGCGCTCGACGGCCGTTTCGTCGAACCGGGTCCGGCCGGCGCGCCGGCGCGGGGGCGGCTCGATGTCCTGCCGACCGGGCGCAATCTCTACAGCGTCGATCCGCGCGCCGTGCCGACGCGGACGGCCTGGGAAATCGGTCGACGCACCGCCGAGGAGGTGGTGACGCGCTACGCCCAGGATCACGGCGAATGGCCGAGGCGGATCGTGCTTGATCTCTGGGGCAGCGCGACCATGCGCACCGGCGGCGACGATATCGCGCAGGCTTTCGCTCTGCTAGGCGCGCGCCCGGTCTGGGATCACGCCTCCAACCGGGTCAGCGGCTATGAGATTCTGCCGATCGCGATGATCGGGCGATCGCGAGTCGACGTGACCTTGCGCATCTCCGGTCTTTTCCGCGACTGTTTTCCGAGCCAGATCGCGCTTCTGCATCGGGCGATCCAGGACATCGCGGCGCTCGATGAAAGCATTGCCGACAATCCGCTCGCCGCATACGCCGGCGAGCCGGCGCTGCGCATTTTCGGCGCCGCGCCGGGGCGCTATGGCATTGGCCTCGCCACGATGTTGGCGAAAGGCGAGTGGGCGGATCGCGCCGAATTTGGCGCCGCCTATCTCGCCGCGACCAGCCATGCCTATGACGGCGATGGCGAGGGCAGGGAGGCGCGCGAGGCGTTTTGCGCCGGTGTCGCCGGCGCCGACGCCTTCATCCACGTGCAGGACATGACGGGCCAGGACGTGCTCGATTCCGACGCCTTCGCCGAACATGAGGGCGGCTTCGCCGCCGCCGCCGCGCTTCTCGGCGCGACGCCGGAACTCTACCACGCCGATACGACGCAGCCCCGCAAAAGCGTGGTGCGCCCGCTCGCACAGGAGATCGCGCGTGTGTTGCGGGCGCGTGCGATCAACCCGCGCTGGATTGCCGGGCAGATGCGCCACGGCCATCGCGGCGCGGCGGAAATCGCCGAGACGCTCGACAATCTCTTCGCCTATGCTGCGCTGACCAACGCCGCGCCGAGCAGGCATTTCGATCTTCTGTTCGACGCCACCTGCGGCGACGAGCGCGTGCGCGCTTTTCTCCTCGCGACCAATCCGCAGGCCGCGCGCGGCATGGCCGAGCGTTTCGAAGAGGCGCGGCGCCGAGGATTCTGGATTTCGCGCCGCAATTCGTGCGCCAAAATTCTCGAAGAGATGTTGAGGGCCGCAGCATGAGCGCCGCCGTTCGCAAGGGCTGGTGCCCCGGTGCGCTCGCGCCGATGCAAACCGGCGACGGTTTGCTCGTGCGCATACGCGTATACGGCGGGCGGCTCGATCTCGACCGGTTCGAGGCGATCGCCGATTGCGCGGCGCTGTTCGGCAATGGAATCATCGAGATTTCCTCGCGCGCCAATCTGCAATTGCGCGGCATCGATGCGGCGTCGCTGCCGGCCTTGCAGCGCCGGCTCGACGCGCTCGGCCTGCTTGACGCGGACGCTGCGAGCGAAAGCGTTCGCAACATTATCGCCAGCCCGCTGTCGGACCTCGATCCGAGCGCAATCGTGGATACGACGCCGATCGTCACGGCGCTGGAGGCGCGGCTGCGCGCTAATTCCTCCCTGCATCGCCTGCCGCCGAAGTTCGGCTTCCTGATCGATGGCGGCGGCGTGCTGTCCCTTGGCGATATCGAAGCCGACATCGGATTCGTGGCTTTCGATAGCGCCGACGGCCCCCGTTTCGCCGTGACGCTCGCCGGCGCCGACGATCTCGCCGCATCTTGTGCGCCGCCGGAGATTCCCGATGTCGCGGCGGCGCTCGCCCGCGCTTTCCTGCGGCTGGCGGGTGAAGGCGTCGATGCGCCGCGACGGATGCGCGGGCTGGTGGCGCGGCTCGGGCCAGCCGCGATATTGGCCGCCGCCGACCTTGCGCATTCCCCATCGCTCCGGCCGATCCGCCGTCCCGCGGCGCTTCAGGATTTTCTCGGCGCCCATCAGTTCGGCGCCGCCACTTGCGTCGGCGCGGCGCCGTCGCTTGGCCGCCTGACGGCTGGTGATTTGCGCTTTCTCGCGCGGGAAGCGCGGCGCGTCGCGGCCGTTGATATCCGACTCACCCCATGGCGCGCGTTGATCGTCACCGGACTCAATGCCAGCGATGCGGAAGATCTCGTCAGCGCGCTCGCTCGCGCGGGCTTTATTGTCGACCCCGGCGACCCGCGCCTGGCGATCGTCGCCTGTTCCGGCGCGCCGGCTTGCGCCAATGCGGCGCGCGCCGTACAGGGCGAAGCGCTCGAATTCGTATCCTTCGTTCCGCCGGGTCGCGGGATTGTGCTGCATGTCAGCGGGTGCGAGAAAGGTTGCGCGCACCGGAGGCCCGCGCCGTTGACGCTGGTGGCGCGCGAGTCAGGCTATGACCTTGTGCTCGACGGCGGGGCTTCGGACGAACCCGCGCATCGGGCGCTGTTGATGGGAGAGATCGCGCCCTTGCTGGCGCGTCTCGCGCGGAGGCCGAATTGACGACAAGCCGCGATTATATCCGCGATGGCGCCGAGATCTATCGCCATTCCTTTGCGATCATCCGGCGCGAGGCCGATCTCTCGCGCTTTTCCGGCCCGGAAGAGCGCGTCGCCGTACGCATCATCCATGCCTGCGGCATGGTCGAGGCCGCCGCCGACATCCAATTTGCGCCCGGCGCGGCGCTCGCCGCGATCGCCGCCCTTCAACGCGGCGCGCCGATCCTGTGCGATGCGCGGATGGTCGCCGAAGGCGTGACGCGTTCGCGGTTGCCAGCCGGCAATGAGGTGATCTGCGCGCTCGGCGACGACGCCGTTCCCGCGCTCGCCGCGCGGCTCGCGACGACGCGTTCGGCGGCGGCGCTCGACCTTTGGCTGCCCCGGCTGACTGGCGCGATCGTCGCCATCGGCAATGCGCCGACCGCGTTGTTTCGCCTTCTCGAAATGCTCGATGCGGGGGCGCCCGCCCCGGCGGCGATCATCGGCATGCCGGTCGGCTTCGTCGGCGCCGCCGAATCGAAGGAAGCGCTGCTCGCCTCTCCTTATGCGTCGATCGTCGTGCGCGGCCGCAAGGGCGGCAGCGCAATGGCGGCGGCGGCGGTCAATGCGCTGGCGAGCGCGGCGGAATGATCGCCACGCAAACAGGGCGTCTCTATGGCGTCGGCCTCGGGCCGGGGGATCCGGAATTGCTGACGGTGAAAGCGGTACGCCTGATTCAGGCGGCGCCCGTCGTCGCCTATTTCGCCAAAGCAGGGCGGCGCGGCAATGCGCGCAAAATTGTCGATCGCTGGCTGCCAAACTCTTGCGAGGAATTGCCTCTCCACTATCCCGTCACCACCGAAATTCCCTTCGACCATCCCAGCTATATCGCTGCGCTCGCGGCGTTCTATGAAGCGAGCGCCGCCTCGATCGCCGAGCGCCTGCAGGCCGGCCTCGATGTCGCGCTGCTCAGCGAAGGCGATCCGCTTTTCTATGGCTCGTTCATGCATCTCTTCGTGCGGTTGAAGGGGCGCTTTCCCGTCGCCATCGTGCCGGGAGTCACGGCGATATCCGGCTGTCTGGCGGCGGCGCAAATTCCGGTTGCGTGGGGCGACGATTCTCTCACGGTGCTGCCGGGCACCTTGCCTCTCGCCTCCCTCGTCAAACGGCTCGAGGGCTGCGACGCCGTCGCGATCATGAAGGTCGGCCGCAACCTCGCCAAAGTGCGTTCGGCCTTGACCCGCGCGGGGTTGCTCGATCGCGCGTTCTATGTCGAGCGCGCGACGACGGAAAGCGAGATCGTCTTGCCGCTGGCGCAAAAGTCCGACGATGACGCGCCATATTTCGCGATGGTCATCGTGCCGGGCATGGGGAGGCGGCCGTGACATCGCCAGGCAGTCTATGGATCGTCGGCCTCGGCCCCGGCCACGCGCATTGGATGACGCCCGAGGCGGGCGAGGCGATCACGCGCGCCAGTGACCTCATCGGCTATGGGCCTTATCTCGATCGCCTGTCGCTGCGCGCCGACCAGACCCGCCACGCCAGCGACAATCGCGACGAAATGGAACGCGCGCGCCTTGCGCTGCGTCTGGCGGCGGACGGGCGCGATGTCGCCGTCGTCTCAGGCGGCGACCCCGGCATATTCGCGATGGCGGCGGCGGTGATGGAGGCGGTCGAAGGCGGCGAGCCGGCATGGCGCGATCTGGCGATCGAGGTTGCGCCGGGCGTGAGCGCGATGCAGGCGGCGGCGGCGCGTCTTGGCGCACCGCTCGGCCATGATTTCTGCGCGATATCGCTCTCCGACAATCTGAAGCCCTGGCATGTCGTCGCCCGCCGCCTCAACGCCGCCGCGGACGGCGATTTCGTCATCGCGCTCTACAATCCCGCTTCGAAAGCGCGGCCCTTTCAGATTTTCGAGGCGTTCGAATTGTTGCGCCGGCGCAAAGCTGCGGCCACGCCCGTCGCCTTCGCGCGCGCCGTCGGGCGGCCGAACGAAAGCATCGTGTTGAGCGACCTTGAGAAGGCCGATCCCGGTCTCGCCGACATGAGTACGCTGATCCTGATCGGCTCCAGCGAGACGCGCTTCATTGCGCGCGGCAGTGCGCGGCCGTGGCTGCTGACGCCGCGATCCTACGGGGGCGCACGATGAGCCTCGATCCACGCCAGCGCCGTCTCAAGTTGAATGACTTGCTCGACATCTGGCTTATCCGGCCTCCGCACCATCACGATCGTGAGGCCGAGATTGCGCGCCGCCTCGATCTTTGCGTAGGTCGCGCCGCCGCCGCTGTTCTTGCTGACGAGGAATTCGATGTTTTGTGCGCGCATCAACGCTTCTTCATCCACAAGACAGAAGGGGCCGCGCGCGAGGATCAAGCGATGATGCGGCAGGGCGTCGATATCGTCGGGCGGCTCGATCGCGCGCACGAGATAGCGATGATGCGGCGCCGCGGCGAAAGCGGCGAGCTGCTGACGCCCCTGCGTCAGGAAGACATTGCGGGGGACCGGCCCGAGCGCCTGCGCTGCCTCCATCATCGTCGCAACATCGATCCAGCGATCGCCGTCGACGCGCTCCCATGGCGGCCGCGTGAAGATCAGCAGCGGCAGTTTCGCCGCCGCGCAGGCCTCAGCGGCATGGCGCGACATTTGCGCGGCGAAAGGATGGGCGGCGTCGACGACAGCGCCGATGCGGGCGGCCTCCAGATAGGCGCGCAAACCCGCGACGCCGCCGAAGCCGCCGATGCGCGTCGGAACAGGCGAAGGCGCGGGCCGCTGCGTGCGCCCTGCCAGCGACAGGATCGCGTCAATATCGGGCCGCCCGGCGATCGCGCCAGCGAGCGTGCTCGCTTCCGCCGTGCCGCCGAGAATAAGAAGGCGCAAAGGCTTGCTCCGCAAAGGCTGATCCCGTGACCCGGCAAGCGCGCTGGCTTTCCATCGTTGGCATTGGGGAAGACGGTCTCGACGGCCTTTCTCCTGCCGCACGGCGACTGATCGCGCAAGCGGCGCTGGTCGTCGGCGGCGCCCGCCATCTGAAGCTGGCGGCGCTTGCGGCCGAGCGGACTTTGGCGTGGCCCTCGCCGATCGACGGCGCGCTGCCGACGATTCTGGCGCGGCGCGGCGAGCCGGTTTGCGTGCTGGCGAGCGGCGATCCCTTCTTCTACGGCGTCGGCGCCATGCTCATGCGCCATATCGCCGCCGACGAGACGGTCTGCCTTCCCGCGCCTTCGGCCTTCTCGCTCGCCGCCGCCAGACTCGGCTGGAGCTTGCAGGATTGCACGATGCTTTCGCTGCATGGACGCGCGCTCGAGGCGATCATCCCGCACCTGCAACCGCGCGCACGGCTTCTGGCTTTGTCCTGGGATCGCACGACGCCGGCCAAGCTGGCGCAATTGTTGATCGCGCGCGGCATGGGCCGCTCGAAGCTCGTCATTGGCGAGGCGCTTGGCGGCGAGAGGGAGAGAATGCGCAGCGCTCTCGCCGACGAACTGGCTTTTGAAGAAATCGCGGACCTCAATACGATCGCGCTGGAAATCGTCGCCGAGCCAGGCGCGCGCGTGATTCCGCGCGCCAGCGGTCTTGCCGATTCCTTGTTCGAACATGACGGCCAGATTACCAGGCGCGAGATCAGGGCGATGATTCTGGCGGCGCTGGCGCCGCGGCGCGGCGAGCTTTTGTGGGACATCGGCGCCGGCTCCGGATCGGTGGGGATCGAATGGATGCTGATCGATCCAGCCAATCGCGCGATGGCGATCGAGCGAAGTCCCGGACGCGCCGCCCGCATCGCGCGCAATGCGGCGGCGCTCGGCGTTCCCGGCCTCCAGATCATTGAGGGTGATGCGCCGGCGGCGCTCGCCGGCCTGCCGCCGCCGAATGCGATTTTCGTCGGCGGCGGCGCGAGCAATGAAGGGCTGCTCGACTATGCCTATGGCGCGTTAACCAGTGGCGGGCGACTGGTCGTCAATGCGGTGACGCTGCAAGGCCAGGCCGAACTCGCCCGGCGATTCGAGCGTCAGGGCGGCGATCTCGTGCAGGCGAATATCGCACGGGCCGATCGCGTCGGCCGTTTCCACGGCTGGCGGTCGGCCATGCCGGTCGTTCAATGGAGCTTGCAAAAGCCATGGCCGGAATGATCGCCATCGGCATTGGCTGCCGCAAATCCTGCGCGAGCGAGGCGATCGTCGCCTTGGTCACCCGTGCGCTCGCCGATTGTCCCAGGAATGAGGACGTTCGCGGGCTTTTCAGCGTAGCCGACAAACGCGACGAGCCGGGCCTGAACGCAGCCGCGAAAACCCTCGGCTTCAATCTTGTCTTTCTCTCGCGCGACGCGCTCGCCGCCGTCACGCCGCGCCTTCTCACCCGCTCGGCGGCGGCGCAAAGCCGGTTCGGGCTCGCTTCGGTGGCCGAAGCGGCGGCGCTTGCGGGAGGGGGGCCGCAAGCAAGATTGCTGGCGCCGCGCCTCGCCGCCAATGGCGCGACCTGTGCGATTGCTTTCGCTCCGACCGCGAACCTGGACATCTCCGCATGACCGTCCATTTCATCGGCGCTGGCCCCGGCGCGGCCGATCTCATCACGCTGAGGGGGCGCGATCTGCTGGCGCGCTCTCCCGTCTGCCTCTACGCGGGCTCGCTGGTTTCGCGAGACTTGCTCGCCCATTGCCCGCCGGACGCCCGCATCATCGACACCGCCGCGATGGATCTCGATGGGATCGTCGCCGAATTCATCGCCGCGCATGAGAAGGGATTCGATGTCGCGCGATTGCATTCGGGCGATCTGTCAATCTGGAGCGCGATGGGCGAGCAATTGCGGCGGCTCGATGCGCTGGCGATTCCCTATACGATCACCCCCGGCGTTCCCGCCTTCGCCGCCGCCGCGGCGGCGCTCGGCAGGGAGTTGACGCTGCCGGGAATCGCGCAATCTCTCGTGCTGACGCGCACCTCGGGCCGCGCTTCCGCAATGCCCGAACGCGAGAAGCTTACGGCGTTCGCCGCGACGGGCGCGACTTTGGCGATCCATCTGTCGATCCATGTTCTCGATCAACTCGTCGCCGATCTCGTTCCCCATTACGGCGCCGACTGTCCCGTCGCGATCGTCTATCGCGCGTCATGGCCGGACGAGCGCATCCTGCGCGGCGCGCTCGCCGATATCGCAGCGCAGGCGAAGGCGCCGAGCATCGAGCGCAGCGCGTTGATCCTCGTCGGACCGGCGCTGTCGGGAAAAGATTTCCTCGACAGCGCGCTCTATGATGCCGATTATGTCAGGCGTTTCCGGGGCGGCGCCGGACCGGCGCGCGTTTCATGACGCCGGGACTGGTCATCGCCGCGCCACGATCGGGCAGCGGCAAGACGACATTGACTCTTGGACTGCTGCGCGCCTATCGGCGCCTTGGGCTCGATGTGGTCGGGGTCAAATCGGGGCCCGACTACATCGACCCGGCTTTTCACGCAGCGGCGTCCGGCCGCGATGGGCTCAATCTCGACTCCTGGGCGATGCCGCCTTCGCTCATTCTGCGTCTCGCCGGCGCCGCGGCGCGGGGACGTGATCTCTTCCTGTGCGAAGCTTCGATGGGCCTGTTTGACGGCGTCCCGGCGGCGCCGGGACGATCGGGCGCCTCGGCCGATGTCGCGGCGACGCTCGGCGCGCCGGTACTGCTTGTGCTCGACGTCTCCGGGCAGGCGCAATCGGCGGCGGCGATCGTCAAAGGCTGCGCGTCCTATGATCCGCGCATCGCCATCGCCGGCGCCATTCTCAATCGCGTCGGCAGCGCGCGGCACCGGCGCCTGGCGGGCGATGCGATCGAAGCGCTCGGCGTGCCGGTCGTCGGCTCCCTGCCGCGTCTCGACGATATGGAACTGCCGGAACGTCATCTCGGCCTCGTCCAGGCGGTGGAGACGGATGATCTGGAAGCGCGGCTCGACCGGATCGGCGAAGCCGTCGCGACCCATGTCGATCTCTCAGCGTTGCGCGGTCTCGCGCGGACGCTGCGGATCGCCGACGAGCCCGACACGTCGGCGGCGCTGCCGCCGCCGGGACAGCGGATTGCGATCGCACGCGACGCGGCTTTCTCTTTCCTCTATCCGCACCTGCTTTCGCACTGGCGCGCCAGCGGCGCCGAAGTGCACTTCTTCTCGCCTCTTGGCGACGAGGGACCGCCGCCGCACTGCGATTTTTGCTGGCTGCCCGGCGGCTATCCCGAGCTCCATGCGGGGCGGCTCGCCGCCGCCGCGAATTTCCTCAGCGAGCTGCGGCGCTTTGCCGAGAGCCGCCCGGTTCATGGCGAGTGTGGCGGCTACATGGTTCTCGGCGCCGCGCTGACCGATTCTTCCGGCGCGGTTCATCGGATGTCCGGCCTGCTCGGCGTCGAGACCAGTTTCGCCAAACGCCGGATGAATCTCGGCTACCGGGACGCCGCGCTGATCGCCGCCTGTGGCCTCGGCCCCGCCGGGCGTAAATTCAAAGGCCACGAGTTTCATTATTCGACTTTGACGACGACCGGCGGCGATGAGCCTCTCGCCGATGTCAGCGACGCCTATGGCGCGGCGCCGACGCCGTCAGGCTCCCGCCGCGGCGGCGTGACGGGGAGCTACTTTCATATTATCGCGGAAGCATAAGCACGTTTGTCATCGCGAGGCAGGCGAAGCGACGAAGCGATTCAGACGAGGCCATCGGGGCTTAGTCTGGCGAACGCCATTGACGATCAATTGATCGACAAGCGCTTGCGCGGCGGTGCGCGGGCCGTTCGCTCTATCCATCAACGCTAGAAATCTAGGGGCCAAGAATCGTCAGTTCGGTATACGCGAGATCGCCGAGGCGCGGCTGGAGCGGGCCCTTGAAATATTTGGGGCCGTATTCGGCGAAATAGCGGCCGACCAGTCCCGGCGTCGGCCCGTTGGCGTCGGCGAGGAAGAGCGGCCAGGCGCGCCACAAGAGGTAGCGTCCGATTGGTCCGGCGAAGAAGACGAATTCGTCCATGCCGCGGCAATAGATCAGTTGCTGGCACGGAATGAGGCGGTGAAACGCCCTGCGACGCTGAAGCACAAAGGGATGGGCGACGCCGTCCCTGACGCAGATGAGCGCGCGGCAGCCAAGCTCTGCATGTTCGGCGAGAATCTCGCGTTCGTTCTCTGACAACAACGCGGCTTCCGGCGCATCCGGCGCGAAGGCGACCACGCGGACGCCGGGGCGTCCGGTCGACAGGATCGGCGCAAAGACGATCTGGCCGTCGCAGAAACGTTTGAAGCGAACCGCCTCGATCGCGCGCCTCGTGTGGACGGCCGGTGAAACGTTGATGTAAGTGACTTCCTTGCGCTTCACCGCCACCGCATGCAGAACCACGGCATAGCCGCGAAATTCCGGGTCGACGCACCAGCTTGAAAGATTGCAGCGGATCGCCCCCTTCGCTTCTCCGGCGCGCGAATAGATCACCAAAAGGACGCCAACGACGCGATTCGACGATTCCAGCAAATAGCCGTATTGGGGAAAATCCTCGATCGCAGGGCGCCTGGACATCCGCGCCAGCGCCCGGACCCAATAATTTTTGAGGCGATAGGGAAATCCGCGGCGCAGGCAATCGACGACGGCCCCGATGTCGGAATCTTCGATCGGACGACAGCGAACGTCAGGCCTGCGCGACGCCAGCATCGGTTTACCGTCTATTCACTTGGTTGGCGAAGGGCATGCCAGATAGAATACAATGCAGACGTTACCAAATGCTGAGGCGCGCTAACGATGTCGACCAGAACAATAATCCTTTCACAAATTCAACAGGTTGCCGCCGAGCAAAAAAAGACGTTGGCGCCCATGACCGACGATCTGTCGCTGCTCGATTCCGGCCTCGACTCGCTTTGCTTCGCCACTCTCGTCGCGCGCCTGGAAGACATCATCGGCGTCGACCCTTTCACGGCGTCCGCCGACGTCAAGTTTCCCAATACGATTGGCGAGTTGATCGCGTTCTACGAACATGTCGCAGCCTGAACCTTTGTCGCTGACAGAACTGCTTGCGGCGGGCGCCGGCGTCGGCCGGGCCATCGGCATGGCGGACGGCTCGCTCGTTCTTGAC
>Ga0209006_10000106_pt1 | contig 89039 bp, 88 predicted proteins | sample JacPin_JW_Ref_O2_FD_188567 | JGI IMG/M metagenome (GOLD analysis project Ga0209006, IMG submission 188567) | Forest soil microbial communities from Algoma, Ontario, Canada - Jack Pine, Ontario site 1_JW_Ref_O2 (SPAdes) (version 2) | ecosystem: Environmental > Terrestrial > Soil > Boreal... | reverse complement strand
TTGATGAGGCTATAAATCTCGCGCCGGACGCCAACATCGACGCCGCGGGTCGGCTCGTCGAGAATGAGGACCTTCGGCTCGGTCATCAGGGCCTTGGCGAGCAGCACTTTCTGCTGGTTGCCGCCGCTCAGGGTGGCGACGACCGCGTTTGCGCCGGGAGTCCGGATCGCGAAGGTTTTGATGTAGTCGGCGACCATTTTTTCTTCGCGCCGATGGGCAATCAATCCAAGCGCCGTGATGAAACGCCGCAATGCCGTAAGCGTCATATTTGTCAGCACAGAATGAATTTGGACCAGGCCTTCGGATTTGCGATCCTCCGGCACAAAGGCGATGCCGACGCGGACGCCTGCGCCGGGCGAACGCAGCGACAGTTTCCGCCCTTCGAGTTCGATCGAGCCGGCGCGCACCGGGAGGGCCCCGTAAAGGGCTCTGCCGAGTTCGGGACCGCCGGCCCCCATCAGTCCGGCAAAACCTAGCACCTCGCCTCGATGCGCCTCGAACGAAATGTCGTCGATCCCCGACGCCGACAAGTGATCGACACGCAGGCTGACGGGCCGTTCGGTGGCAGGCGTATAGGGGTATTTATCGGCGATCTCGCGACCCACCATATGGTGGATGAGTTCCATCTCGCTGACTGCTGCCGTGGGCTCGGCCGCGGCTGTCTGGCCGTCGCGCAGAACCGTCACGGAATCGCAGATTTTAAAGATTTCGCTGAGCCGGTGTGAGATGTAGACGATGCCCTTGCCTTGGCTGCGCAATCGGCGAATGGCGTCGTGCAGTATGTCGGTCTCGACGTCTGTCAAGGCATCCGTCGGTTCGTCCATGATAATAAGCCGCGCGTTCAGCGACAGGGCGCGGGCGATCTCGACCATCTGCTGCTGACCAACACGTAAGCTTCCGACCCGAACGCCGGGGTCGATGGATTGTTGCAGCGCGGCGAGGTGCTTGCGTGACACCTCCCGCAGCGTCGGCCAATCAATAAGCCCGAATCCATTCAGCGGCTCGCGGCCGAGATACAGGTTCTCGGCTGCGGTCAGGCCCGGCAGCAGATTCAAATCCTGATGAATCATGGCGATGCCGGCGGAAATCGCTTGACCTGGGTTGGTGAAGCGAACTTCGGCTCCGTCCAGCTTGATCGTGCCGCCAGGGTCAGCCTCATAAATACCAGTCACGATCTTCATCAGCGTGGACTTGCCGGCGCCGTTCTCGCCCATCAGCGCCATCACCTCGCCAGGCCGCACCGCGAAGTCGACGCCATCCAGCACCTTCGTGCCGTGAAAGCTCTTGCTGATGCCGCGCAATTCCAAAATCGGCGAAGTCGATGCGGAGGTTTGCTCGCCCACCACCATTGCGCGCCTCCTCTGCTTCACGACATTCTTCGTCAACGTGGCGCTGGTCGCCGTCAGCCCGACTTTGAGTGTAGATGTCGGGGCGCGTGCCGAGAAGTCCATTATACCAAAGTGTGGGACATACCTTAGTGTTACAGACGCAGCGCTTTGCCGGCCGGCTTGTCAGAAGGATGCGCTGGCCACGTGCGGCGAACCACCGCGCAGGCGCCAGGGCCTGAAAGCCGCGATCTCCCGTACTATTCAACGTTGGGAGAACGCCGCTCATATCAACATATGAGTGATTGGCGCCCAACAGATGGGTGAGCAACACGCTGCCGTTCCGCTAAGAACACCACGTCTCGCCTTCCAGATTTGCGGGGTCGCCTCGGCGCCATGCCGCGAACGGACGAGATTGGGCGGGGCATCGCTGTGCGATGTCCGGCGCCGCTTCATTCCAGGAGCGCAAACAAAGGAGGCAGTCATGAAGGTGCTGATGGTCATCACGTCACACGACCAATTAGGCGACACCGGGAGAAAAACGGGTTTCTGGCTCGAGGAGCTCGCGGCCCCCTACTACGTTTTCAAGGACGCCGGCGTTGAGATCACGCTCGCGTCGCCAAAAGGCGGACGTCCGCCGCTCGACCCGAAGAGCAACGAACCTGGGTTCCGCACCGACCTTACACGGCGGTTTGAGAAGGACGCGGCCGCGGAAGCGCAACTCGACAAGACCGTTCGCCTGGACAGCGTCAAGCAGGAAGACTTCGACACCCTTTTCTATCCCGGCGGCCATGGGCCGATGTGGGATCTTGCCGAAGACAGGCACTCCATCAAGCTGATCGAATCCTTCATTGCCGCCGGCAAGCATATCGGCATTGTGTGTCACTCCACCGGGGCGCTTCGCCATGTCAGGGCGCCGGATGGCAAACGCCTTGTTCAGGGCAAGGAAGTGACCGGCTTCACGAACGGCGAAGAAGAAGAGGTCGGCCTTACCAGGATTGTCCCCTTCCTCGTCGAGGACGAAATGCTGAAACTGGGCGCCATCTTCTCGAAGGTTGCGAACTGGGGCGTTCATATCGTGAGCGATGGTCAGTTGATCACGGGGCAGAACCCGCATTCCTCGGGTCCCGCCGCGAAGGCGCTGATGGCGGCAGTCGCGCAAAAGGCAACGCCCGCGGTCACGGCGCGGGCTTCGTAGGTCCAGCACGACCGGGCGACCGCCAATTTTCGGCGAGGGGTTCTCAGCGAGCGCCCCGCCGACAACGCGGATTCAACGGCAGGAGCAACTCATGCACGCAAAAATTGATAAAGCGCAGATCCGGTTCACTCGCACGTCCAGCGCCTATTGGAGGATCATCTTCGACAATCCGCCGTTGAACCTTATGGGTCCACAATTCGTCCGGGAATTTCGGGAGCTCATCGCGGCGATCGAGGCCGACGAAGCCGTCAGGGTTGTGGTCTTCGAAAGCGCCGTCGAAGGGTTCTTCCTGAACCATAGCGATTTTCTGGCTGACCTGAAGGACTTGACCAGTATGCCGCAGGGGCCGACGGGATTGGAGGCATGGCCAGACATACTCGTGCGCATCTCGCGCATGCCCGTCGTGTCGATCGCGCTGATCCGCGGCCGCGCTACCGGGAACGGCAGCGAGCTCGCCCTGGCCTGCGACATGAGTTTCGCAAGCCGCGAAAAGGCGGTTCTTTCGCAGTGGGAAGTAGGGGTCGGTCTGGTCGCCGGAGGCGGTCCGATGGCGCGCCTGCCGCGCCAAATGGGCAGACAAAAGGCGCTGGAGGTGCTGCTGAGCTCCGATGACATCGGGGCTGACTTGGCGGCGGCGTATGGCTATGTGAACAAGTCGCTGCCGGATGCTGAACTCGACGGCTTTGTCGATGCGCTGGCGAAGCGGATCGCGTCCTTCGACAAATGGGCGATCGCGAACACCAAGCGTCTTGTGAATGCCGCCAGCCTGCCGCCGGATGTCGAAATCGCCGCCGGCTGGGATGCTTGCATGGCCTCAATTCCTCGACCGGCCGCGCAGGGCAGGATCAAGGCTCTGTTCGACCAAGGATTCCATCGGCCCGGCGACGCGGAAAATCGCCTTGGATCCTATGTCGGGCGGCTGGGCCTCTGAAGTTGGCCTGAAACGGCGGCGCCGCCTACTTCTTTCCTGTGACAATCATCCGAAAGGACACGAACCATGGATCTGCTTGGATTTGCTAAAAATATCGCGGACCGCGTCGAAGCGCAGGCAGTCCGTATCAAGACGCCGGTCGCCGTTTGCGTTATGGATATTCACGGCAACATTGTCCTGAAACACCGTATGAACGGAGCGCCGACCTTCTCGATCGAGCTCTCGGAGCGAAAGGCCTACACATCCGCGCTGGTGGGACTGCGAACGGCCGAACTCTCGCCACTCGTGCAGCCTGGGCAAGACCTTTTCGCTCTGCTGGGACTATCAGGCGGCAGGTTTTGCTCCATGGGCGGCGGAGCGCCGCTCATCAGCGATGAACAATTGGTCGCCGGGGTCGGCGTCAGCGGCGGCTCCGTCGAGCAGGACGTCAGTATCCTTGAGGCGGCGCTCCGAGAAATCGCCGCGCCCGCTTTCGCCGCGGCGTCGTGAGGGCATCGCGTCTTCCCCCTGCAGCGACAAGCCGGACCTTGATCGTCAACTTGAGGAGCCAACCATGAGAACCGCTGAGATACGAAGCAAGGCCGCGACTGCCAACACAATCGACATGAAACTCGAGGTCATCGTCATCCCCGTTTCGGACGTCGATCGCGCCAAGCGATTCTATCGCGACCTGGGCTGGAGGCTCGACATCGACTACAAGGACGGAGACGACTACCGAGTGATCCAATTCACCCCGCCCGGCTCCGGATGCTCGGTCATCTTCGGCAGGAACGTGACAAGCGCGGCGCCGGGCTCAATGAAAGGGCTGCATCTGATCGTCTCCGACATCCAGGCCGTCCGTGATGAACTGATTCGCAATGGCATCGAGGTCAGCGAGCCATTCCATGACGCAGGCGGCATATTTCACCATTCAAACGCGAAAGATGTGACTAAAGGCGCAAATCCGCAACGGAAGAGTTACGCCTCGTTCGCTTCGTTCAGCGATCCGGATGGTAACGGCTGGGTGTTTCAGGAGGTCACGGCGCGACTGACTGGACACATCGAGGCGGGCGACACAAGCTTTACTCCCGAGCTGACCAACTTCGTCCGGCGCGCCGAAGCGTCAGGGCGCTCGTGAATAGTGTGTGATGGCTTGACGCGCCAAAGCGCCGGGCAGCGAGGGGCTTTCGCGGGGCGCCTGGTTATCGTTCCGGGCTCCCGGCGATCGCGTCGAGCCTTTCCCGCGCGTGTTTGGGCAACGTCAGCCCTGCGGCTTGAAGATTTTCTAGGAGATGCTCGACGGAGGACGTGCCAGGGATAAGCAGGATGTTTGCGGAACGCTGCAGCAGCCAGGCCAGGGCGATCTGCTTTGGCGTAGCGCCCAGCTCAGCGGCGATCTGCGAAAGCATCGAGGACTGAAGAGGCGAGACGCCGCCCAATGGAGCGTAAGGGACGTATGCCACGCCTTCAGCCGCCAGCCGATCAATCAGCGCGTCGTCGGCGCGGTGCGAAAGATTGTAGAGATTTTGGACGCAGACGATGTCCGCGATGCGGCGCGCTTCATCGACTTGGGTGGCGGTCGCATGGCTGATCCCCAGGTGGCGGATCAGCCCCCGTCGTTGCAACTCAGCAAGCGCGGTGAATTGTTCCTCGATCGAACCTTCGACAGGCGCGTATTCATTTATCATGACGCGGAAGTTCACGACTTCCAGCGCATCGACCCCCAGATTGCGAAGGTTGTCAACCACCGCCTGGGTAAGCTCGTGCGGCGTTGTGGCCGAACGTACCGAACCATCATCGCCCCGCGCCGCTCGGACTTTGGTGACAATCACAAGGTCTGGCGGATAGGGTCGAAGCGCCTCTCGGATCAGTTGGTTGGTGATATGAGGGCCGTAGAAGTCGCTCGTATCGATATGGTTCACGCCACTGGCGACGGCCTCGCGCAGAACGGCGAGCGACGCGTCACGGTCCCGTGGCGGCCCGAACACGCCGGGCCCTGCAAGTTGCATCGCGCCGTAACCCATTCGATGAACGGCGTGGCTCCCAAGGACGAAGGCGCCGGCGGCCTCTCTTTCAGCCATTGAACGAACTCCTCACGCCGCCACGCCGTTAAGCGACTTTAGGCCCCTCAGCGGCCAAATCGCGGGAAAGGCTTGATGGCGTTTCCGCTGGTCACGCGCTTTCGCTGGTCGGCTGTAAGTTCGACGGTTTGCTCACGCTGCTGGACGCAGTTCGCCGCCAGGACGCGAGGGAGATAGGGGAAGTCGGATCGGAACAGGACCTGGCCGCGTCCGACAACTGCTCTCAACATAACCGCCCCTCCGGGGCGTCGACCAGCACGAACTCGCTGTCTTTGACCGCAGAAATGATCAGTCGCCGGACGTCCTTGATGGCGGCGCCATCGCGCGCATCGATCTGTAGACCATTGACGAGCAGTCGCCCTACTGCCGGCGCCAGGTAGAGGTAGCGGCGTTCCGCGACTTCATACTCTACCGACTGGTCCTGTTTGAGCGTGGCGCCGAGAACCCTCGCCTGCGCCCGCAAGGGCAACGCGTCCATGTCGCTTTCGTATCCGCTGGCGAGGACAACGAGGCGTCCGGTCCGATCTTGTTTGGGAAATGGCTTCGTGCCCCATGCTGGTAAGCCGCCATCGACAGTGGGCTTTATCCAAATCTGGAAGATTTGGGTTGCTTCGGGCTCCCGATTGAACTCGGAATGACGGATGCCGGTCCCGGCGCTCATCACCTGTACATCACCGGCCGCTGTTCGTCCGCTATTGCCGAGGCTGTCCTGATGGCTGATCGCGCCACTTCGGACGTAAGTGACGATCTCCATATTGACGTGAGAATGTGGAGCAAACCCGCCGGACGGGGCGATTTCGTCGTCGTTCCACATCAACAATGCGCCCCAAGCGTCTTTGGTACTGTCGAATGGAAAGTGGTGTTTGGCCTTGAGCCAAGTCCGCTCATCTCCAGAGAGGGATTCGAATGGCCGACGTTCGATCACGCTGAGCGCTCCCACACTAAGTACTTCTTCCTCGGAATCGGCTTCATTTCGGGTCTGAGCATGGCGTCATTCGGATAGAATAGAAATAGAAACTATAGAAACGTTTCGTTTCATATTTTGAACCTATCGTGCAGGCCTCCCTCACAGCCGGACAGCTTCGCGCGGCGGATTTCGCCGCTGCTGGCGCGAGGAGAAGCGCGGCGTTCGATCAGCGGCTGCTGTGGGACCAGAGACCGCTGTGGACACGGACATGCTTCCGCCTGCAATTCAGCGCGACGCTCCCGGTCTGAAGGCCTCGCGCATGAATTTCCGCCAGTTCTCGCCGAGCGCCTTTGCGATGTCGGAATCGCTGAAACCCGCGGCTTTCAGGCCAACCTTCAGCCCCGCAAAGTCCCTGTTGTCGCCAAACCAATCTGGCTGGGCGGGGAATGCGGCCTTGGCGGAGCGCGGATCGGGACGGGTCCAGCGGCCCTCGCGCATCCATTGGACGACATTGTCGGGTTGGCCCTGACAGAGATCCGAGCCAATGCCGAGATTGTCGACGCCAATCATCGCGGCGACTTCGGCAGCCATCGCACAGAAATCCGACAGGGTCGTCGCGCCGCCGTCGCGCATGTGATGGGGATAGATCGACAAGCCCAGCATGCCGCCGGTCTCGGCGAGCGCCTTGACCACCGCGGCCGATTTGTTGCGCCCGGTCTCACGCCACCAGGATGGATTGGCATGCGTGATCGCGACTGGACGCGTCGACAATTCGATCGACTCCAGCGTGGTGCGCTCGCCCGAATGAGACAGGTCGATCACCATGCCGAGCCGATTCATCTCCGCGATGACCTCTCGTCCCATACGCGTCACACCGCTGTCCACCGCCTCCATCCATCCGCAGCCCAGCAGCGATTGGTTGTTGTAGGTGAGCTGCATGAACCGTATGCCGAGTTCGTGCAGAATCTCGACAAGGCCGAGATCGTCTTCGATCGGCATCGGATTTTGCAGGCCGAGAAATATCGCGGTGCGTCCCGACGCCTTGGCGGTCGCGATATCGTCGGCGTTCCGCCCCAAAAGGATCAAATCGGAGTGGTCGCGAAAGCGCCAGTTCCATTCCACGAGATTGCGGACCGTATCGCGAAATCCATCGTGATAGCTGACGGTGGCGTGTACAGCCGACATGCCGCCTTGGCGCATCTGCTGAAAGATTTCGCGCGACCAGTTGCAATATTGCAACCCGTCGATCAGCGTCGGCCCCTCGTCGCCCTCCAGATTCATGTGGCGGCGCCCATGACGCAACCCGATCGCGACTTCTGGTGGAAACCTGTAGCGCGGGCAAGCGAACGCGTCGCGATTGCAGCCGTCAGGCCGTAAGGCGTATCGTTCGCGCCAGTGATCGCCTCGTCGAGGTCGCCGACCGCCAGCACGCAGGTGGTCTGGCTGAACATTTCCTCCTGGTTGACGCCCGCCCCTTCCCGCCATTGTCCCGCGATGAGGTTTCGCCCGACGAACATTCGCGCACTTCCCAAAATTGCGTTGACTTCACCTAATCAATCGGCACAATTTCAATCAAGTTCATTTATATTGATAAATGTTCAGATTATCTGAACAGAGGCGAGCATGATCAGCCTGACGGGCCTGCGCAGCTTTGTCGCCGTCGTCGAGACCGGTGGCGTTCGCGCGGCCGCCGATCAGATCCATCGCACGCCTTCCGCCGTTTCGATGACGCTCAAGCAGCTCGAACTCGATATTGGCGCGCCTTTGTTTGAAAGCGAGCGCAAGTCTACATTGTCGGATGTCGGGCGCGCGGTGCTGGAAGAAGCGCGCGGCATGCTCGCTCATTACGAGCGCGCCTGCGCCGCCATGACGACGTTCGCGGCCGATCGCCTCGGTCGTTGCGACATCGCCAGCGTTCCTTCTGTCGCCGTGACCCTTCTGCCGCGGGCGATTGCGCGGGTCAGGCAGGCCGAGGGGCTCTTCGACATTCATGTGCGCGACATCGATTCCTCGGCGATCATCGAGGCGGTCGAGAATGGCGTCGTCGAGGTGGGCCTTTGCGTGCTCGCCAACAAACGCCCCGAACTGACCTTTGAAGCGCTTTTTCGCGAGCCGCTGGACTTTGTCTGCCGGGTCGATCACCCGCTGACAATGAAGAAAGGCCCGCTGAAATGGGCGCAGCTCGAAGGCTGCGGCCTCATTCTGAATGGCAGCGTCTCCGCACTCGGCCTGCCGGAAGTCTCAAAGCTCGCCGCCAATTCGAAATTGATCGCCAGCAACGTCAATTCAAACCTCGCCATGGTCGAGGCCGGTCTCGGCGTGACAATTCTCCCCCGTCTGTGCCGTTGGCAATGCAGCGATCAGCTTCGTTTCCTGCCGCTCGCCGACGCCGGCGTCAGCCGCACGGTCGGTTGGATCGCGCGAGAGGGTCGCGCCCTGCAGCCGGCGACGATGAAGCTTCTCAACTGCATTCGCGAACTGACGCGCGAATGCGCGAAGGAATTTGACTATGCGGCGGTCTGATCAGCGAGCCGCGTTCCGGGGAGGCCGACTCGAATGAGCGCTCACATCCTGTCCGTCGCCGAGATCGCCGGGCTCGCCGCGCGGGCCTTGCGCAATCACGGCGCCTCGGAGAGCCAGGCCGCCGCGCTCGCGGCGGGCGTCGCGGCGGCCGAGCGCGACGGTTTGCGTTCGCACGGCCTGATGTATCTGCCGATCTATTGCGAGCACCTCGATTGCGGCAAGGTTGTCGGCCAGGCGCTGCCGGCGCTGTCGAAGGCGGCGCCCGCAAGCCTCGTCGTCGACGCGCGTTCGGGCTTTGCGCATGCGGCCATCGCCCTTGGCCTGCCAGCGCTGATCGACGCCGCCGCGGCCAATGGCGTCGCGAGCCTCGCGATCCGCAATTCCTATAATTGCGGCGTCTTGGGCTATCACACGGAGCAGTTGGCGGAGGCGGGCTTTGTCGCGCTCGGCTTCACCAATGCGCCCGCCTCGATCGCGCCCTGGGGCGCCCGCAAGCCGGCGCTCGGCACCAATCCCTGGTCGCTCGCCGTTCCCGACGGCAGCGGCGCGGCGCGCTTCGTCATCGACCAAAGCGCCAGCGTCGTCGCCAAGAGCGAAGTCATGAAACGCGCACGCGCCGGCGAACCGATTCCAGAAGGATGGGCGTTCGCTGAGGGAAAGCCGACCACCGATCCCGCCGCCGCATTGACGGGGACGATGGCGCCGGCCGGCGGCTACAAAGGGGTCGGCGCCGCGCTGATGGTCGAAGTTTTCGCCGCCTGCCTCGCCGGCGCCAATCCAGGCGTCGTGGCCAGCCCATTTTCCGGAACCGCTGGCGGACCGCCAGGCACTGGCCAGTTCTTCATCGCCATCGCGCCCGATGCTTCTTCCGGCGGCGCTTTCGCCGAAAGCCTGGAGATTGTCGTTGCCGCTTTTGGCGCCGAAACCAACGGCCGCCTGCCCGGCGGCAGGCGCCGGGCCGCCAGGATGCACAGCGAACGCGACGGCGTCGACATCGGCGAGGCCGCGCACGCCGCCCTCCTGAAGCTCGCCGGGGTCGCTTGAGTTGAACGAGATCGCATTGAGATCTCCTGATGTCGTCATGCGGCTCGACCGGCTCGGCGCTTCGCATCCCACACGCCTGAGCTTCTTGCGGACGTTGATGCGAAGGGCCGCGCGGGAACGCTGGAAGGTGGGCCGCATCAAATGGGCCGTCGACGATGCAGGATATGGCCATGCCATCTATGGCGTGGACACGCCGGGGCGGACCTATTGCCTTGTCGCATTCTCAACGCCGTTGGAGGACTCGCGGCGAACCGATCGCGTTATCGCCGAAGCCTGGGACACGAGCTATGTCCTTTACGACGGCATCCCCAACACGGAAGAGATCGCGCGCTTGCGCCAGAATGCGCCGCTGCAGGAAGCCGGCCGCTATTGCGCGCGCGACCTCATCCTCGCTCGCGCCAACAAAAGCGTCAGACTGTTTGACGCCGTCGTCGACGCCTTGGCGAAAGGCGAGCAGCCCGACGCTGCGCTCCTGGCGAGCGTCGGCTACCTCATGCGAACCACTGCCGTCTACGGCAATGGCAAATTCGGCATTGCCGATCGCGCCGAGATCGTGGGACGTCCAGAATTGAGCGGCCCTTTCCAGGCCGAGATGCTGACGGTCTGGCTCATCCGTTCCTTCACCATCGACCTCGCCGAACATGTCGCGCAGCGACGTGCGCCAGGACGCGCCGCGCGCTTGAGCCCGCATTTGCGGCGCGGCCTTGGAGTCGGCAACGCCACCGGGCTCGGCATGGCGCCGTTTCTGGTGCGCCATCCCGTGTTGATGCACAATTGGTTTCACGCACGGGAGACTGCGCTGGCGCGCGTACGCTCGCAACCTTCCGCCAGCGGGATCGCGCAGGCCGCCTTTCTGGCGGCGCTCGCCGCCATGCGAGAAAAGGTTCGAACCTGGCGCACCGCCGATAGTCGCCAGGTGGAGGCGATCGCCGCGCTTGCGGCCGATCTCGCCGGGCTTGAGTTGAATGCGGCCGACATCATGCGTCGCGCCCCTCTTCCCTGGGACGCGCTCTATCGTTTCGCCGAAACCAATCTTTCGCTGGAAGGGCAGGAGGCGACCATCGCTTTGATCCTGGAGCCGCATGGCGAACTGATCGACGACCTCGCCGATACCCTGGCGGCGGATGAAGACGTCTGCTTTCGTATCGACGGCGCTATGACTTGCGGCGCGCTGAAAGCGTTGATCATGCAGAACTATGCCTGGACGCGGCGGTTCGACTTCAACCAAGAGACGGCGAATGCGCGTTTCTGGTATGTCTCGGCGGAAAAACTTGAGCCGCGCCTGGGCGAGCGCCTCAGCGAGCCTGGCGCCGAGCGCGAGCAGCCTTTGGCGATCGCGCGTGACATCGCCGCGCTTTCTTGCGCGCTGGAAGCGGAGCCCGCTGCGACCTTTGTCGCCGACTTCCTCCTTCGTCATCCTGAATGGCGTCACGTCATCAGGCGCGCGCAGATCGTCGCCCGGCATCCTTATGCGGAAATCCGCGACAATCTGATCGACGCCAGTATGCGGCCGATCGATCTGCTGCGCAGTAAGCTCGCCTTCTTCGGCGCCAGTCGTTTTGACCCGCGATCCGACCGTTGGCTGCGCATTTCGCTTTTTGCCGGTGAGCCGTTCCCCGAAGACATCGTCGCGGCGCAGGAAGGCGAGGGAGTCTCGTGACCGAGCTTTCACTTAACGAAGTGGAATCTCTGGCCGCTAAAGTCGGGCGCGGCGGCGGCTTCTCATGGGGGCTGGCCGAGGAAATCGGGCGAAGCGCGCGTCGCCTGGCGCAAGGCGGCTTGCCCTGGGCCGAGGCGCTTTTGGCGCTGGCCGAGAAAGCCGAAGGGATGCAAGCGCCTTCGTTCGCTCAAGCGGAACAATGGCGAGGAAGCCGAATGGCGACACGCTCGAAGGCGCGGCTCTGCCCAGTACGGGCCGCCGCGCTGCTGATCGACGATCCAGCCATCCTGCGGGCGAAGCCTTTGCATCTTGCGAGCGTCGGCCTTCCGATCTGGATCGTCGGCATGCTTGCCGCGTCAACCGTCGCGGATGGTTTTCAAATCGCTTGGCCCGGGGCTACAGCGCTGGTCGGCCGGCGGGAGGTCGTTCCGGAAGGGTCAAGCGACGCATGGTTGGCGCCCGCCGCGGATGTCACGATAGCGCCCGCGGCCGCTCCGTCGACGCAGCCATCGCTGCTGCGTCGGGCCTTGGCGGACGACGCCATTCTGACCGCGCTGAGTTCTTTCGCCGCGCGCATCTACGTTCCGGCGAGCGAAAGCTCCCGCGCCAAGGGCGCTGGAGGGGGAAACGTCGATGAAGAATAGCAACATCGCGAATCCACGGTTGACTGCGTCGCCAAGGGGAGGATCAAGATGAGTACGAAGGACGCGACGAAGATCGCCATGCGGGGCGCAGGCTATTATTCCTCCAACACGATCGGCGCCAAGGCGGTCATCGACAAGATCGGCGATCGGGTCGTGGAGGCCATCGCCCGCATGCCGATGATCGCGGACGCGCAGCCCTTTTCGATCGCCGATTTCGGCGCGGCAGACGGCGGAACGTCGATCGACCTGATGCGCCGAATGGTCGAGGCGATAAGGGCGCGCGAGCCCGATCGCCAGATCACGATTACCTACACCGATCTGCCGCACAATGATTTCGCCGCTTTATTTCGCCTAACGCAGGGATTGCTCGGCGAGCAGGCGCGCAAGCCCCTCGCCGATATTGCCGGCTTGTTTATTTTCGGCAGCGGCACCAGCTTCTATCGGCAGATCGTTCCTGACAGCAGCCTGTCCTTCGGTTTCTCGGCTACCGCGATGCATTGGATCAGCGCGCGCCCGTGCATGATCAAGGACCATGTTCAGGCGGTCGGCGCGTCTGCCGCGGAGCGCGAGCAGTTCCGCGCGCAGGGGCTCGCCGATTGGGAGGCGATCCTCCTGCATCGCGCGAGGGAATTGCGCCCGGGCGGCAAGCTTTTGCTGGCTAATTTTTGCGTCGACGAAGCGGGCCGCTATCTCGGCGCCACGGTCGGCGTCAACATGTTCGACGAATTTGCCAGACAATGGCGCGCCTTGCTGGCCGCCGGCCGGATCAACGAAGCCGAATATGTCAACGCCACCTTCCAGCAATTCTACAAGACGCCGGACGAATTCGCCGGGCCCTTCCGCGACCCGCATTCCGCCGTGTCCAAGGCGGGGCTGCGGCTGGAGAATCTTTCGACGATGGTGACGCCTTGCCCCTACGCCGCCGATTTTCTCGATCATCGCGACGCTGCGGCTTTCGCCAAAGCCTACGTGCCGACGTTGCGCTCCTGGTCGGAAACCGTATTTGCCGCCGCGCTCGACCCGTCCCGCCCCGCCGACACGCGCGCGACGATCATCAACGACTTCTACGAGGCCTATGAGACGGACGTCGCGCGCGCGCCCGAAGGCCACCGCATGGACTATGTCCATTGCCTGATGGAAATCGCCAAGGTCGACTAAGCGCTCGCCAACAGACCATCGGATTTGTCATGCGATATTCAGTCTTCACACTCGCTGCGCAGACGCTGAAGGGGCATCGCGGCTGGAAGCCTGCCTGGCGCGATGCAAGTCCAGAGCCCGAATATGACGTGATCATCGTCGGCGGCGGCGGACACGGACTTGCGACTGCCTATTACCTCGCGAGCCAGCATGGCCTCTCTAATATCGCGGTGCTGGAGAAGGGACATATCGGCTCGGGAAATGTCGGGCGCAACACCACTATCATTCGCTCTAATTACCTCCTGCCAGGCAATACGCCCTTCTACGAATTTTCGATGAAGCTGTGGGAGGGGCTCGAACAGGAGATCAATTACAACGCCATGGTCAGCCAGCGCGGCGTGCTGAACCTCTATCATTCCGACAGCCAGCGCGACGCTTACGCCAGGCGTGGCAACGCCATGCGGCTGGCGGGCGCCGACGCCGAATTGCTCGATCGCGACGAGGTGCGGGCGATGCTGCCCTTCCTCGACTACGACAATGCGCGTTTTCCCATCCAGGGCGGCTTGCTGCAAAGACGCGGCGGCTCGGTTCGCCATGACGCGGTCGCCTGGGGCTATGCGCGCGCCGCCGACCGGCGCGGCGTGGATATCGTGCAGAACTGCGAGGTGACGGGGCTGACGATCGACGCCGATGGAATTCACGGCGTCGAGACGTCGCGTGGGCCCATCAAGGCGAGGAAAGTCGCGCTCGCGGTGGCGGGAAGCTCCTCGCGCCTGGCGGCGATGGCCGGCCTGCGCCTGCCGATCGAGAGCCATGTGCTGCAGGCCTTTGTCTCCGAAGGCTTGAAGCCGCTGCTCGACAGGGTCGTCACCTTCGGCGCCGGCCATTTCTATGTCAGTCAATCCGACAAGGGCGGTTTGGTGTTCGGCGGCGACATCGACGGCTACAATTCCTATGCGCAGCGGGGCAACCTCCCTGTGATCGAGGATGTGATGGAATCCGGCATGGCTCTGTGGCCGGGCCTCGGCCGCGTCCGCGTCCTGCGCCATTGGGGCGGCGTCATGGACATGTCGATGGATGGATCGCCGATCATCGACCATACGCCGGTTCGCGGGCTCTATCTGAACGCGGGATGGTGCTATGGCGGCTTCAAGGCGACGCCCGCCTCGGGTTGGTGTTTCGCGCATCTGATCGCGCGCGATCACCATCATCCCGTCGCCGCCGCCTATCGCCTCGATCGCTTCGCCACCGGCCATCTCATCGATGAGAAGGGCGTCGGCGCCCAGCCGAACCTCCACTGAATTTGCCAAGAGTTCCCGATAATGCGCCTGCCCTGCCCCCATTGCGGAACGCGCGACGTTCAGGAGTTCACCTATCTCGGCGATGCAAACGTCAAGCGGCCGGACGCGGACGAGATGTCCGAGGCCGCGATGACCAGATGTGTCTACGAGCGCGACAATCCAGCCGGCCGTCAGCGCGAATATTGGCATCACTCCTCGGGCTGCCGCGCCTGGATCGTCGTGACCCGCGATACCAGGACGCATCGGATCGAATCGGCCGAGCGGGCCCGACCTTTGGTCGAGGATTGATCGCCATGGCGAACGCGGATCAGCCTTTCCGGCTTCCTCATATTGGGCGCGTCGATCGTAGCGCGCCCCTGACGTTCCGATTTGACGGCGGGACATTGTCGGGATTTCGTGGCGACACGCTGGCTTCCGCGCTGCTCGCCAATGGCGTGCGCCTCGTCGGACGATCGTTCAAATATCATCGCCCTCGCGGCTTGCTGAGCGCCGGTCCCGAAGAGCCTAACGGACTGGTCGAGCTTCGCATCGGCGCCAGACGCGAGCCTAATACCCGCGCCACCGTCGCCGAGCTCTATGACGGGTTGGAAGCGTCGAGCCAAAACCGCTGGCCTTCGCTCGCCTTCGATCTCCTATCGATCAATTCGTTGTTCGCGCCCGCGTTGACGGCGGGCTTCTACTACAAGACCTTCATGTGGCCGGCGAGCTTCTGGGAGCGGCTCTACGAGCCGGCGATACGCCGCGCCGCCGGGCTCGGCCGCGCCGCCAATGCCGAAGACCCGGACATCTATGAAAGAGCTTTCGCCTTTTGCGACGTCTTGGTGATCGGCGGCGGCCCGGCCGGACTTTCGGCCGCCCTCGTAGCCGGCCGCGCCGGCGCGCGCGTCATTCTCTGCGACGACGACTTCGAACTCGGCGGCCGGCTTCTGTCGGAGCGGCGCGAGATCAACGCCTGGCCCGCATCGGAATGGCTGGCGCAAACCATCGCGGAGCTCGAGAGCCTTCCCGACATTCGCCTCATGCGGCGCACCACGCTATTCGGCGTCTACGATCACGGCGTCTTCGGCGCCTTGGAGCGCGTCGCCGATCATCTGGCGACCCCGGCGCCGCACCAGCCGCGTCAGCGCGCCTGGAGGATCGTCGCGAAGAGATCGATACTCGTCGCCGGCGCGATTGAACGGCCGATCGTCTTCGGCGGCAACGACACGCCCGGCGTGATGCTGGCCGGCGCCGTGCGCACTTATGTCAATCGCTTTGGCGTAGCGCCCGGGCGCCATGCGGCGATCTTCACGGCTGGCGATGACGGCTGGAATGCCGCACGTGATCTGGCGGCGGCGGGCGTGAAGATTGTCGCAATTGTCGATTCCCGGAAACAAATCGATCCCAGCCTTCATTCGCTGTGCGAGAGTTTCGGCGCGCCGCTTTATCCGGGCGCCGGCGTCATCAACGCGTCGGGCGGCAAATCCTTACGGCGCGTGACGATCCGCGAGACGAACGGCGGCGTCAGGAATTTGGCGTGCGACCTGCTCGCCGTTTCGAATGGCTGGAATCCGACCATCCATCTTGCCTCGCATCAGGGGCATCGTCCGAGCTGGGACCCCACAATCCACGCGTTCGTCGCGGCGGACCTGCCTGACGGCATGCGCGTCGCCGGGAGCGCTGCCGGTCGCTTTTCGCTCGCAGAAGCGCTTGCCGACGGCGCCCGGCTCGGCGCGGAGGCGGCGCGGGATTGCGGCCTGGCGCCGGTTCAAAGCGAGCCCGCGCATACGACCGATCCCGAAGCCGTCGCGGTCGCGCCGGTCTGGCGCGTCGCTGGGACCCGCGGAAAAGCGTTCGTCGACTTTCAGAACGACGTCACCGACCGGGACATCGAACTTGCCGCTCAAGAAGGCTTCCGCGCGGTTGAACATCTCAAGCGCTACACCACGCTCGGCATGGCGACCGATCAGGGCAAGACCTCCAATCTGGCCGGCCTCGCCATCATGGCCGAACTGACCGGCAAGACGATCGCAGAAACCGGCGTCACAATGTTTCGGCCGCCCTACGCGCCTGTGGCGATCGGCGCGCTCGCCGGACATCATCGCGGGCAGGATTTCCGCCCCGTGCGTCTCGCGCCGACCCATCAATGGTCGACAGAACTCGGCGCGGTCTTCGTCGAATCCGGCCTATGGCGGCGCGCGCAATATTATCCCCGATCAGGCGAAAAGGATTGGCTGACGACCGTCAACCGCGAAGTGCTCGCGGTGCGGCGCAGCGTCGGCGTCTGCGATGTCTCGACGCTCGGCAAGATCGACATCCAGGGCGCCGATGCTCTGACCTTGCTTGAGCGCGTCTACATCAACAATTGGTCGAACTTGCCGATCGGGAGGGCGCGCTATGGAATCATGCTGCGAGAAGACGGCTTCGTCATGGACGACGGCACGACGTCGCGGCTCGGCGAAGCCCATTTTCTGATGACCACGACGACCGCCAACGCCGTCAAGGTGATGCAACACCTCGAATTTTGTCTCCAGGTTCTCTGGCCCTCGCTCGATGTCCAAATCACATCGGTGAGCGAGCAATGGGCGCAGATGGCGATCGCCGGGCCCCGCTCGCGCGATCTGCTGCGCACGGTGATCGACGCCGCGCACGATATCTCGGACAGCGCATTTCCCTATCTTTCCGCCCGGACGGTTTCCGTCGGAGGCGGCATCGAGGCGAGGTTGTTTCGCGTCTCCTTTTCGGGCGAACGCGCCTATGAACTCGCCGTCCCCGCCGACTATGGCGACGCCCTCGCGCGCGCCTTGATGGCGGCGGGCCGCCCTTTCGGCGTCACGCCCTACGGCATCGAAACGATGGGCGTGATGCGCATCGAAAAGGGCCATGTCGCAGGCGGCGAATTGAATGGACAGACGACGGCGCGCGATCTGGGTCTTGCGCGCATGATGTCGCAGAAGAAGGATTTCATCGGCCGCGTCCTGGCCGGCCGCCCGGCATTGGTCGACCCTGACAGACCGATTCTCGCCGGCTTCAAACCGGTCGACTTCAATCAGCGGCTGCGGGCCGGCGCGCATTTCCTTGGCGTCGGCCGGCCGGCGGATCTGGAAAATGACGAAGGCCATATGACCTCCGTCGCCTTTTCGCCCAATCTCGGCCATTGGATCGGCCTCGGCCTGATCAAACGCGGCGCAGAGCGCATCGGCGAACGCGTGCGCGCCTATGATCCCGTTCGCAACGGCGATGTTGAAGTCGAAATCTGCAACCCGGTCTTTCTCGACGCGGAAGGAGAGCGGCTTCGTGGTTGACGCTTCGCTCCGGACAAATTGGCCGCGGCGCAGCGCCTGGGCCGGCGTTATGACGGAGAGCGCCGTCGAGGCGACGCGGCCGGTTGGCGTCCATGTGACCCCCCGCGAGGGTCTGGGCATCGCCAGCATCCTCGCGCGACGCGGCGGCGAGGCTGTGCTGTCGGCGCTGGTCAGGGCGCGCTATGGTCTCGATCTCCCAATGGTTCCGCGCGCCGCGCGCGGCCCGGCGCATGTGTTCGTCTGGTCCGGCCCCGGGCAATGGCTGCTTGTCGCCGAGCGGAGAGAGGACTTCACGGAACTCTCAGGGCTGGCTGCATTGAGCGACCAAAGCGACGCCCGCGCGGCGTTGCGACTGAGCGGCCCCAAAGTCCGTGACATGCTCGCAAAGGGCTGCATGATCGATTTGCATCCAGCCGCCTTCCCGCCCGGCGCCGCCGCGATGACGAGCATCGCTCATATTGGCGTTCACCTCTGGCGGCTGGACGCGCACGCCAACGACCGCGACGCCGTATTCGACATCCTCATCGCGCGGAGCATGGCCGCCAGCTTCTGGTCGTGGGCGACAGCCTCGGCGGCTGAATATGGTTGCGGCGTGAGAATTTCGATTTGAGCGCGAGCGCGGACCCGACTGCGATGCATCAGCCAGCGAACTGCGAAGCTTCAGGCAAGAGGCGCCGGCACAAGCCCGTGGCGCAGCATCGTTTCCTTCATTCGTGCCGGGTCCGGCGCGCCGCTGGCGAGCAACGCCGCCACTTCACGGAAATAACCGGGGCCGAGCACGCCTGGCGTCAGGACGCACAGACAGGTCGCCGCTTCCTCAGTATCGTTTCGGAATCCATGCACGATCCCGCGCTTGATAAAAAGCGACTGGCCCGATTTCGTGACGATGTCCTGGCCGTCGATGCGCCAGGTGAGCGCCCCTGTCAGACCATAAACGGTCTCGTCCCAACTCTCGTGATAATGGGGAACAGGCACCCGGGCATTCGGCTGCACAATCATCTCGAACAGATCAAGACTGCCGCCCGTGTCTTCTTTCGTTTGAAAAAAGCGCAGTTCCAGTCCGCCGATACGAATCGTCTCCGCCATCCTGCGCCTCCCCGCTCAGCTTGCGAGCGGCCCGCCGCCCTGGACGAAGACTGCCTGCTTTTTATCGCGACCACCAGCGGGAAATCCGTAAGCCCGAGCGCCGTTGCCCCTGCGAAACAGCGCCACTCAGCCAGGGTCTTGCCCTCCGGCGGTTTGTGTGTTGCTTTTCATCATCGGTCGCTGATCGGCGCTGGACGGGTCGCGCTTCGGGACGGAGGGATGTGATGGATCATCGCGTCGTTGCGGGTCTCCTTACGATGATGGCGCTAACCTTGCCCGCTGCTTCGGCCAGCGCCGGACCCTGCACGGCCGAGATCGCCGAGATCGAGCAATCGATACAGAAAATGCCGGATGAAGTCGGCTCCGCCCCGGAATCGCGCGAGGCCCTGCTGCGCCATCAACCGACGCCCGCTTCCGTCGAGATCGCCAAGCACACCGCGAAAGCCGGGGTCATGATGGTTCTGAGCGAAGCCAAAGCGCTCGATGCGCAGGGTAAGGCCGAGGAATGCCGCGACGCGGTCGCCAAGGCCAGGGTCTTGATCAATCCCTGATCAGCTTTCTTGCGAGAGCTGCTCACGGATCGCCTCCAATTCATCGCGGCGTTTGGCGTCCGTCTTCGGATAGGACATTTTCAACCCCTTCAGCGTATCGAGGATGATGGTGGAGACGATCAACCGCGCGTTCAGTTTGTCGTCGGCGGGAACGACATGCCAGGGCGAGTCGTCGGTGCTCGTCGCGCCGAGACAGTCCTCGTAGGCCGTCCGATATTCCTTCCAGAACTTGCGCTCTTCGATATCGCCAAGGCTGAATTTCCAGTTTTTCTCGGCATCGTCGATACGCGCCAGAAAGCGCCTGCGCTGTTCCTCCTTGGAAAGATGCAGGAAGAATTTGACGACCCGCGTGCCATTGGCGTGCAGGTGTTTTTCCTGATTGACGATCGAGCGATAGCGCCCATGCCACAATGCCTTGCCGCCGGTTGGCTCAGCAAGCGCTTCGGCGCGCAAAAGCTCGGGATGCACGCGCAGGATCAACACTTCTTCGTAGTAGGAGCGATTGAATATTCCGATGCGCCCGCGCGCCGGCAGATCGCGGGTGGTGCGCCACAGAAAGTCGTGCTGCAGTTCCGCCTCGCTCGGATGTTTGAAGCTGAACACCTGGCAGCCCTGCGGATTGACGCCTGACATCACATGTTTGATGGCGCCGTCCTTTCCCGCCGCATCCATCGCCTGAAAAATTAATAGTAGGGCGTAGCGGTCGGACGCGTAGAGAAGCTGCTGCAGCGCGCTCAACTGCTTTACGTGTTCGTGCAGCATCGTCTGGTAATCGTCTTTCGACCCATAGCAGGGATCGACGATCGTCGGCCATTTCTTGAGGTCGACCTTTTCGCCCTCGGCGACGCGGAAATTCTTCGAATTGATTTTCTTCATTTCGATCTCTTTGCGGCGTGAGCGACGAGGATGTGACGATCGCGGTCCATCGGATCAAATGTTGCGCAGGCGCTCGCGCTATGCAAGCTCAACTCTCGGGGCCTGCCAAAGCCAGGTTGGAAGCGGGCCGCCTCTTGGTAAACATCGCACTGGCGAACAGCATGGCCGATCTCACCCTCAATTCGAACGAAAAGACGTCCGAGCTGGAAACGGCGCTTGCCGATCTCGCCCTTCAAAAAGACGCCTGGGCGCGCACGACGATCGGCGAGCGCTTGGCGTTGCTCTCCGAGGTTAAGGACCATTTGATGGCGGTCGCCGAGCCCTGGGCGAAGACGGCGGCGGACAAAAAAGGAATACCGACGGGATCGCCGCTCGAAGGCGAGGAATGGTTCGGCGGCCCCTATGCGCTGATGTGCGCCTGCAACCTCTTCCTGCAAACCTTGTCGCGGATGGACGGCCGGCAATTCCTGAAGGGCGTTCCGGTCCGCAAACTGGCGAACGGACAGATCGCCGCCAGAGTCATGCCGCACACGATCTGGGACCGGCTGCTGATGGCCGGGGTGACTGCCGATGTCTGGATGCAGCCGGGCGTCACCCAGGAGAACCTGCCAGGCAATACCGCTTCGCGCTATGCGACGCCGGCCGCCGACCGCGGCGGCAGAATCGCCGTCGTGCTGGGGGCGGGAAACGTCGCCGCGATCGCGCCGCTCGATTGTTTCCAGAAATTGTTCGTCGAGCACCAGGTCGTCATCCTTAAGATGAATCCGGTGAACGATTATCTCATCGCCTTTCTCGAAAGCGCCCTGCGGCCGCTCGTCGCCTTCGGCGCCCTGCGCATAGTAACCGGCGGCGCGGATGTCGGCGCCTTTCTGTGCAACCATCCATTGGTTGACGAGATCCACATCACCGGCGCCGCCGCCTCGCATGACGCGATCGTCTGGGGCCCTGGCGAGGAGGGCGAAAGCAATAAGCGGAACGGCACGCCGCGCAACCATCGGCGCGTCACCTCCGAACTTGGCGGCGTCGGCCCGACCATCGTCGTCCCCGGCCCGTGGAGCGCCGCCGACATCGGCTTCCAGGCCGAGCAGATCGTCACCCAGAAGCTGCAGAATTCCGGCTTCAACTGCATCGCCTGCCAAATGCTGGTGCTGCCGGAAAAATGGGACAAGGCCGACGATCTCCTCAAAGCGATCGAGGAGACCGTGGCGGCCGCGCCCCCTCGCCCGCTCTATTATCCCGGCGCGGCCGAGCGCATCGCGGCGTTCGCCGGGCATAGCGACAACGTTGAGACCCTGGCGCGCCAGGATGCGCCTCCCGTCGTCCTGTCGGTCTTCCCGCAGGGCGGCGACCGATATTTCGAGACCGCGGAAGTCTTCGCGCCGGCCATGAGCGTCACCCGGATCGCGGGCGACGATGCGGAAGAATATCTGCGCGCGGCGATTGCCTATGCCAACGCCAAGCTGCATGGCACGCTCGGCGCCAATATCGTCATTCACCCCAAGACCATCAAGGAGATTGGCCGTGCGCGCTTCGAGGCGATCCTCGGCGAGTTGCGCTACGGGACTATCGGAATCAACGCCTGGTCGGGCCTCGGCTTCGCGCTGGTGCAGACGCCATGGGGCGCCTTTCCCGGCCACATTTCCGAGGATGTGCAGAGCGGCATTGGCGTCGTGCACAATACCTTCATGTTCGACCGGCCTGAACGCACATGGGTCGAAGCGCCGTTCCGGCAGTTTCCGAAGCCGCCCTGGTTCGTGACCAATCGCAACGCGCATCGGATCGGCAAGCTGATGACGCAATTCCAGTATCGACCGAGCTTCGCCAAACTGCCGCGTATTCTGTTCAACGCCCTGCGGGGATGACCAACGACGCCTGCGCCTATCGTCGTGTCGCCAGGCGCGGTTTGTTCGGTTACCATAGCCTCTGAAAACGAAATATCGCCCGGATGGCCCGGGCCGGGAGGAAAGCCAGAAATGCCGCCAGCCGCGAGCGCTCCCTCCAAACTCGGCGCGGTGCTGCGCGCGACGGCGGGCAATTTCCTCGAAATGTTCGATTTCTTCCTGTTCGGCCTCTATGCCGCGCCGATCGGCAAGGCGTTCTTCGCCACCGGCGACGCCTTCACCGACACGTCGGCCGCCTTCGTGGTCTTCTGGTTCGGCGCGCTGATGCGTCCGCTCGGCGCGATTTTTCTCGGCGCCTATGTCGACAGCGTCGGCCGGCGCAAGGGCCTGATCGTGACGCTGGCGATCATGGCGAGCGGCACGATCATCATCGCCTTCACCCCCGCCTATGCGACCATCGGAATTATCGCGCCGATCATCGTGGTGATCGGGCGTCTGCTGCAGGGTTTCTCGGCCGGCGTCGAGCTTGGCGGCGTCTCGGTCTATCTCGCGGAAATCTCCAAGCCCGGCATGAAGGGCTTCTACACCTCGTTTCAGTCGGCGAGCCAGCAGGCGGCGGTGTTCGTCGCCGCGCTGATCGGCTACGGGCTTAACCATTTTCTGCTCGCCGACCAGATCGAGGCTTGGGGCTGGCGCGTTCCATTTCTGATCGGCTGCCTGATCATTCCGGTGATCTTCATCCTTCGGAGCTCGCTGCAAGAAACGCCGGAATTCCTCGCCAAGAAGCATCATCCGACGCCGATGGAAATCTATGCCAGCGTCGCTGAAAACTGGGCGGTGGTTTTGCAAGGCATGCTGCTCGTCGTGCTGACCACGGTGTCGTTTTATTTCATCACGGTCTATACGCCCGATTTCGGCAAGACGCTGAACCTGTCGCCGGCCGACGCCCTGCTCGTCACGCTTCTGGTGGCGCTCACCAATTTCGTCTGGCTGCCGATCGGCGGCGCGCTGTCCGACCGGATCGGCCGCGAGCCGGTGCTGCTGGCGACCGGCGCGCTGGTGCTGGTTACCGCCTATCCCGCGCTGAGCTGGCTGGCGACCGCCCCGTCCTTCGCCAAGCTGATCAGCGTCGAAATGCTGCTGTCCTGCGCCTACGGGCTCTACAATGGCGCGATGGTGGCGGCGCTGACGGAAGTCGTGCCGGCGCATGTGCGCGCCTCCTGTTTCGCCCTCGCCTATTCCCTCGCCGCCGCTTTGTTCGGGACATCGACGCCGCTGCTGTCGAAGCAATTGATACGGCATTTCGGCGAATCCGCGCCCGCCCTCTGGCTCTGCGCCGCCGCTCTGTGCTCTCTTGTCGGCGCCTTGCTGCTTTACCGTCGAGGCGCCGCCGCCCGGCCCGCCACGGCCTGATCGGGGCATGGCCGGAAGACATTTGCTTAGGCGGGGAACCGCGCAATATACGCCCAAAAATCGAGCGCCAGGCGGGCCTGCCAGGGACTCACCCTGGACAAGCGGTTGCGCCATAATCGCGCGCCGCGATTCGGCGGTCCGCACAAGGGGACGAGGTCGATGCGCTATGAAATTTCCGGCACGATCATGCAGACGGTGGCGATCGATCTGAGCCCCGGCGAGACGGTCTACAGCCAGACCAACACCATGGCCTGGATGAACGACGCGATCCAGATGGACACGCATACCGGCGGCGGCTTCTTCGCCGGCCTCAAGCGCTCTTTCGCCGGCGGCTCGTTCTTCGTCACCGATTTCACCGCCACCGGCGCCGGCCATGTCGCCTTCGCCCCGCGCTTTCCCGGTTCCTTGGTGCCCGCGCAATTGCAGGCCGGCCAATCGCTCATCTGTCGCAAGGAGACGTTCCTCGTCGCGCAGAAATCGGTGACGCTTGAGCTTGCCTGGCAGAAGCGCCTGGGCGCCGGCTTCTTTGGCGGCGACGGCTTCGTCCTGCAAAAGGTCACCGGCCCGGGCGTCGTCTGGCTCGATCTTTCCGGCGAAGTGGTCGAGCGCGATCTGGCGCCCGGCGAACGCCTGCTCGTCCATGCCGGCCATGTCGGCGTGTTCGAGCCGACCATCGGCTTCGACATCCAGATGGTGAAGGGCTTCAAGAACATCCTGTTCGGCGGCGAAGGCCTGTTCCTCGCCACCCTCACCGGCCCCGGCCATGTCTGGCTGCAAAGCATGCCGATCATCAACCTCGCCGAGGAAATCGGCCGCTACCTGCCGGGACGAAGCGACAGCGGCTCGACCGGCGGCGCCGTGGCGACCGGCGTCGGCCTCGGCGCGGTGGGCGGCCTGCTCGGCGGCTTGCTGGGAGGCAGCAGCGACACATAGCCTCCGCCAAGACAGAAGCATGGAGGCCCACGGCCCCGCCTGCCGCGACCCGCGAATCCGACCAAAATTTTCCAAATAATAGCGCCGAAACGCCAAAACTGACCCCATTTCGCGCCACTAAACTCCTGCTAAGTCCTTGATTCTCGCCCTGCCCAAGTGCGCGAGATTTCAGAGAATCGTGTAATATCAAAGACTTAAACGTGATTTGCTTTCCGCGTCGCCGTTTTCTTGCGGAAAAATTCGGGGCGACGGCCTACAGACGAGCGATGGCGGAGGTAGCGGCGGCGCTCCTCCAGACACTCGTTTCAGAATGACCAAGCTACCACAAATACGCTTTTTCAGAAAGACTTTGTCCTGCGACTTTCTCATTCGATGCCCTCTCGGCGTCTTGGCCGGGACAAGTCCACGGTTGTCCGGTTCAGCAAAAGAGTGCCGTCACGCGAGAGAATCTAAGTGAAACAGAACCTTTCGGCGTCTTGGCCGGGCTTGTCCCTGCCATCCACGCCGCGCTGTTGCAATAAACCTTCGAGGTTGGCGGCTTCCGCTCGGCGTGGATGCCCGGGACAAGCCCGGGCACGACGCGTGAGAGGTGTGAACGACCAGAACCGGACAGCCGTGGCCTTGTGCCGGGCATCCACGCCCAGATACCCGTCGCCAACTTCCCCCTACCGCGTCCCCCATTAACGCCAGCCCCGCCGCGATCGAATGAAGCGGGTCCGCGTCCGATATTGTCCTGCCGGGAAAACGCGCCTGCAGCATCGCCCGCACCGCCGGCACGCGCGATGTGCCGCCCGTCGCGACGATCTGATCGACATCGCCAGGCGATGCGCCCGCCGAACCAAGCGTTTCATCAAGCGCGCGCCCGATCCGGCTGACGTCCGCTTTGATCCAGCCTTCGAAAGCGGCGCGCGAAATCGGCGCCCGTATCGTGACGTTTTCAAGATCCACTTCAAAAATCGCGTCGTCCCGCGTCGACAGATCCGCTTTGACCTTGGCGACCGCGCGGTAGAGCAAGAGACTCAAGTCGTTTTCGATGACATGCACGAAAGCCTCGATGCCCTCGCGGTCTCCGGCGAATTTCGCAATGGCGCGGAGGTCTTCGAGATCGCCATTGCCCTTCATCATGGTCAGATGATGCCAGGAGGCGAGGTTGGCGTGAAAGCGATTGGGAATGGCCAATTTTTTCCGAACGAGGAATAGCTCGTCCCCTTGCCCAGACGAGGCGCCACCACATGGTCGATAATGCGATAATCGAACGCGTCGCCGGCGACGCCGACGCCGCCCTGGCCGAGCGGCTTGATGCGGCGGCGATCGTCGGCGCCGCTCATCTGAAGCAGAGAGAAATCACTCGTACCGCCGCCAAAATCGGCGATCAGCACCTTGCCCTCAAGCGGCAGCGCGCGGCTGGCGTAATGGGCCGCGCCGACCGGTTCGTGCTCGATTCTCGCATGGCCGATGCCGAGCCGTTCGAACGCCTTGCGATAGCGCGCGATCGCCAGTTCGTCATCCGCCTGATAGCCGGCGAACCGCACCGGCCGTCCCACCACCACGCGGCAGTCCCGCGTCGCGATTCCCGCGTGATCCAGCACCGATCGCAGGAACGCAGCCATGATGTCTTCGTAATGATAGGGCGCGCCGAATATCCTGGTCTGGGCGAAGGCCTTGCTCGCCGCGAAAGTCTTGAAGGATTGCAGAAAGCGCACGCCGCCGAAGCGCTCGAGATATTGCTCCACCGCCCAGGGACCGGCCTCGCAAAATGTCCGGCGGCCATCCGGCGTCTTCTCGCTCCAGAAACACAGCGCAGAAAGCACGCTCGACAGACTCTCGCCGCGATGATCGAACCGCACCAGCCGCGCTTCGCCCGCCCCGTCCGCGATGGCGATAACAGTGTTGGTGGTGCCGAAATCGATGCCGATGGTAGGATGCGCGAAGGGTTTTGCCACTATGAAAGAAACCTGAATGAGTTAGGCGCGCGTCCTTCCCCCCTTGCGGGGGAAGGTGTCATGCGAAGCATGACGGATGAGGGGTGTCGAGCGAAGCGAGACGGCTTTGAACGTTGCAGAATTTCGCGCGGCGCGCGAGCATCATGCCATGACCTCGGACATTCCTCGCCCCATCTTGCTTCGCTTCTCCCGCGCGCAACGCGCCAACTGGTGCAAGCCGAAGCGTTTATCTGGCGCCCCGTTCGAGACCGGCGATGCGAAGGCGCCAAGTTCCGCCGGCAGGCGGGGATTGGGAATTTCATTGTCGACTTCGTCTGCTACGAGCGGCGTCTCATCGTCGAGATCGACGGGCCGAGCCATGAAGATGCTGAGCAACAGGCGAGAGATCGAGAGCGAGACCTTTGGTTGGGGGAGCAAGGTTTTCGCATCCTGCGCTGCGCTTGCCTAACGAACTGGTGATTGCTTCGACGGAGCTTGCCGTGGCTCGCATTCGAACGGCGCTAAGCAGATAGGTTCAAAGCCGTCGCGCTTTGCGCGACCACCCCTCATCCGACCCGACTTCGTCGGGCCACCTTCCCCCGCAAGGGGGGAAGGCAACGCCTCAGCCCTCAGCCGTCCGCCAGCCCCCGCTTGCGCAGCAGCGCGCCGGTCCCTGGCGCGCGGCCGCGGAAAGCCGCATAGGCGGCGTCGGGCTCGCGACTGTTGCCGGCGGCATAGACATAGTCGCGCAGGCGCTTGGCCAGGCTGGAATCGAATATGTCGCCGCTTTCTTCGAACGCCTCGAAGCCGTCGGCATCGAGAATCTCCGACCAGAGATAGCTGTAATAACCGGCCGAATAGCCGGACCCCGCGAAAATATGCTGGAAATGCGGGGTGCGATGGCGCATCGCGATCGCGTCCGGCATGCCGAGCTTTGCAAGCTCGCCCTTCTCGAAAGCAACGACATCGATTGCAGCAGGCGCCGCCTCGAGATGAAGGTCGAGATCGACCAGCGCCGACGCGGTGAATTCGACGGTGGCGAAGCCCTGGTTGAACTGCCGCGCGCGGAGCAGGCGTTGCAACAGGGCCTCGGGCATCGGTTCGCCCGTGCGATGATGCAAAGCGAAGCGACGCAGGATTTCCGGCTGCTCCAGCCAATGCTCATAGAGCTGCGAGGGAAACTCGACGAAATCGCGCGCGACATTGGTGCCCGACAGCAGGGGATAGGTCACATCCGACAACATGCCGTGCAGGCCGTGGCCGAATTCATGGAACAGGGTGCGCGCGTCGTCGAAGCTCAACAGGCACGCCTCGCCGGCCCCCGCCTTGGCGAAGTTCATCACATTGACGACGATCGGCGTCACGGCGCCGTCAAGCTTGTGCTGGTCGCGGAACGCGCTCATCCAGGCGCCGCTGCGCTTTGACGACCGCGCGAAATAATCGCCGATGAACAGCGCGATTGTCTCGCCGTCGCGCCCACTTACGCGCCATGAGCGCGCGTCGGGATGGTAGAGCGCGATGTCTTCTCGCTCAGTGAAACTCAAGCCGAACAGGCGATTGGCGACGTAGAAGGCCGCTTCGATGACTTTATCCAGTTGCAGATAGGGCTTGATTTCACCCTCGTCGAGATCGAACAGCGCTTTACGCTTTTTCTCGGCATAATGGCGCCAGTCCCAGGGCGCGAGACGGAAATTGCCGCCCTCTCCGGCGATGATTTCCTGCAGCGCCTCCCCTTCGCGCAAGGCCTGCGCGCGCGCCGGCGCCCATACCTTATGCAGGAGATCGAGCGCCGCCTGCGGCGTCTTCGCCATCGTATCGTCGAGGCGGAAATGCGCGTAGCTGTCGAAGCCCAGCAGCCGTGCGCGCTCGGCGCGCAGGCGCACCGTCTCGGCCATGATCGCGCGATTGTCGCTCGCTCCGTCATTCTCGCCACGCGCGATCCAGGCGCGAAACGCCTTCTCGCGCAAGTCGCGGCGGGTCGAAAATTGCAGGAACGGCTCGATGCTGGAGCGCGACAGCGTGACGCCATGCCGGCCGGGCAATCCACGCGCGCTCGCGGCCTCCGCTGCTGCGCCGAGGAGAGAATCGGGCAGCCCGGCACAGTCCTCAGGCGTCTCAAGCGCCAGCATGTAAGCCTTCTCGTCGGCAAGAACGTTCTGGCCGAATTGCGTGCCGAGCGTCGCCAGACGCTCGTCGATTTCCGCAAGCCGCGCCTTGGCTTCAGAGGCGAGCGCTGCGCCATTGCGCAGAAAAGCGATGTGGCGGAGCTTCAGCACGCGCGCCTGCTCGGCGTCGAGGCCGAGACCGCCCTGTCCCGCCTGCAATTGCGCGATGCGGGCGAACAAGGCGTCGTTCAGATAAATCTCGCTGCTGGCGCGCGACAGGATAGGCGCGATGTCGCGCTCGATCGCCTCGAGCGCATCATTGCTGTCGGCGCCGGAAAGATTGAAGAACACTGAGGCGACGCGGTCGAGCGTCCGCCCGCTGCGCTCCAGCGCGTCGATCGTATTGGCGAAGGAAGGCTTTTCCGGACTACCTGCAACGGCGGCGATTTCCGCGCGCATTTCGGCGAGCGCGATTTCAAACGCAGGCATGAAATGCTCGGGCTTGATCGCCTGGAAAGGCGGCGCGGCGAAAGGGCCGGTCCAGGAGGCGAGAAGCGGATTGGCGGATGCGTCGGTCGATAGGCTCACGGGGCGAAATTCCTCAAAGTCTCAGGTTACGGCGATATCACGTTTCATCTGTCAAGCCCCATCTTCACTCCTCCCTCACGCAAGACGATGCGCCGGTCGCCGCGATCGTCGCATCAGAGGCGGGTCACGGCGACGATTTTGACGCTTCAGACCAGAGAGGAGCGAGAACGGCCACGCCGCGACCCGCGAAAAGCTGAATCTCCTCGAGCGAGAGCCGCGGGCGCAGACGCCGCGCCTCGCGGAGCGCCGCGATTGCTTCTTCCTTTCTGCCAAGATGGGCCGCGATGAGCGCCAGAACGATACGCGCGACATAAAACTGCGGATCGCGACGGCAGGCTGCTCGCGCTTCCTCATGCGCCTCCGCCAGCCGACGACTCCTGGTCAAAGCCAGCGCATAGAAGGTTCCCCAGAACCCCAACCGATGATCGCGGGGGCTAAGCCGCATCCCATGCCGCAGTTTTTCAAGCCCCACATCGCCCGCGTTCTGAAGAAGGCATAGCGTGGTCCCCAGCGCGACCCATGCCTGCGCATTGCTCGGATCGTTCTCGATCGCCCGCTAGAGTATTTCGGAGCCTCTTTGCACGTCGCCGAGTTCCGTCAATGCACAGCCGGCATAGCCCAGAACCTCGGATGTATCCTGGTCGATCGTCACCGCGCATTCGGCCTCCGCACGCGCTTCCGCCACCGCCGCTGCCGCGTCTGCGAGGAGGCCGAGCCGGGCGCCCAATGACAAAAGCAGCGCCAGCTGCGCGCGCGCGAGGGCAAAATCAGAATCCAGAGCCGCAGCTTGCCGCAGCAGAGCCGTCGCCTCAGTCAGAGTTTCTTCGCTCCAGCCTTTGAGGCTGATCACGCCGGCGCCCTGCCGGAAGCATGACCAGGCGTTCGGGTTGCCGTCGCGCCGACGCCGAATCAACGCAATTTCGGCGCGAACGAGTTCCGGTTCGATCCGGCTGGCGATCGCGCGTGCAATTTGATCTTGCAGTTCGAGGACGCCTTCAGCTTGACCGTCAAATCGGTCAGCCCAGAGCTGCGCCCCGGTCGTCGCGTCGATCAGCTGTGCGCCGACGCGCAACTGCTGGCCGGCGGGCCTGAGACTGCCCTCGACGATATAGCGGACCCCAAGCTCGCGCCCGATCTGTCGGGTGTCGACTTTGCGGCCCTGATAAGCAAAGGAAGATTGCCGGGAGATGACGATGAAGCCGGGAATCCGCGCCAACATCGTCGTTAAATCCTCGGTCATCGCCTCGGTCAGAAAATTGAACTCGCGCTCCCCGGAAAAACAGGCGAAGGGCAGAACGGCGATCGACGGCTGATCGCCCGGCGGCTCCGGCGTTTCGGCCAGTGGGGTCGTCGGGGGATCGGTCGCCCCCGAAGCCAACGAATAGACCCGCACCGGTCGCGCAATGTTCTTGAGAACCTGTTCGCCGAGATCGGTGAACCGCTCTTTCACCTTGTCGCGCACCTGTTCGTAGGCCGCGTTCGAAAGACAGATGCCGCTCGGCCCCGCGATTCCTTCCAATCGCGCCGCGATATTGACGCCGTCGCCCATAAGGTCGCCATCGGTCTCCTCGACCACGTCGCCAAGATGGATGCCGATGCGAAATTCGATCCGCTGGTCCTGCGGCAAACCTGCGTTCCGATGGGCCATGCTGGTCTGCACCTCGATGCCGCAGCGCACCGCGTCGACCACGCTGCGGAATTCGGCGATGAGCCCGTCGCCGGTGCGCTTGACGACCCTCCCGTTATGGACGGCGACGGTCGGGTCGATCAGGTCGCTACGCAGCGCCCGCAGCCGAGCGAGCGTGCGATCCTCGTCCGCGCCGGCGAGCCGCGAGTAGCCGACGACATCGGCCGCCAGGATCGCGGCAAGTTTCCGGGTTTCCGCCATCACGTTCCTCTCGCGCCGGCAGATTATCACAGGAGCGTCGGGAGCGCCCTGCTCGTGCAGCGCTCAAATAGAAGACAGTCAGCGCGGACTCAACGGCCGACCGGCCGCTTCGGGTCGATTCGCGCCGGTCCCGCCGCCGGTCGAAAACATCGATTTGACCGTCTCGATTGGGGGAGAGCAGACATTCGCCCCATAAATTATGGACAGGCCATTTAGACCGCCCTCCCTCGACCATATCGCCGTTGATTGACCGACAGCGCAACGAACGCGGATTGCCACAAAATATCTGCGCTTACGAACTATTCTGGCAGACCGAGTCGGCGGTTCGCTTCCAGGAATTTGTCGGCGAGCGCGGGGATCAATCCGAATTGTTGGAACACGCTCGCCCGGTAGTTCGGCTCCAGTTCCAGCAATTGCTTCACGACGGGTCTGGCTTCCTCGATGCGACCGGCCATGGCCAACGAAGTCGCATGGTAAGCGTATAGAAGGCTGAGGCGAGGGCTGCTCTGCTGGGCTTTGGCGAAGCTTGACGCCGCCTCATCGTAGCGCCCATCGAAGAAAGCCGCTTGGCCGAGTGCCTGTTGTCCGACAAAAGATACAGGATCGAAGGGACTCAGGCGGAACGCGCGATGGGCGTAGGCAGTCGCCTTGGCAGAGTTTCCGCCACCGCTGTACATCAGTGCGCCCCAATAGAGCGCCGTCGCGCACGAAGGATTGATGGACAAGGCGCGTTCGATGGCGCGCGACTGCGCATCATAATCATGGGCGAGAATGCCAACGACGAACCCCGAGATTGCGAGGGCCGTCGCGTCGTCGGTTCCGTGCGCTATCGCGGCCCGCGCGTGCCGGAGCCCGGCGATCCTGTCGGCCTCGTCGAAGCCCCCGCGCATGAAGCTGATCTCATGACACCAGGCGGCATAGGCATGAGCGGCGGCGTAATTCGGGTCGAGCCGAAGCGCGTCCTCCAGCAAACCCACAGCGATCCTGGCGTCTGCGGGCATCACCGACGCCAGATGAGGCAAAGCGCGCAGATAAAGGTCGTAGGCGTCGAGGCTTTCAGGACGTTTTCGCCGGGAGCGTTCAATTTCCGATTGCCTGACGCTCGGCTCGATGACGGCGACCACGCGTTCGGTAATTTGGTCCTGCAGGTCGAACACATCATCGAGCCTGCCCTCGAACCGATCCGCCCAGAGATGCGCGCCAGTTTCCGCCTCGTTGAGCTGCGCGGTGATGCGCAAGCGATTTCCGGCCTTGCGGATGCTCCCCTCCAGGACATAGCGCACGCCGAGTTCTCGCCCGACCTGCCGGATGTCCACGGCCTTGCCCTTATAAACAAAACTGGAGTTGCGCGCGATCACGAACAGCCACTTGATCCGCGACAGACCGGTGATGATATCCTCGACTACGCCGTCGGCGAAATATTCCTGTTCAGGATCGCCGCTCATGTTCTGGAACGCCAATGCAGCGATCGAGGGCCTGTCAGGCAAGTCCGGACCGTTTCCGGGCGCGACGCGCGCGGGGGCCTCCGCCGCCTTCGGCGTGGCCGCTACGCCGACCTGAAGCGAATATGCTCTGATTGGCTCGGCAATGTTTTTGAGCTTGATTTCGCCGAGATCAGTGATTGCGAGATCGAGCCGCGCCTTCACCTGCCGATAGGCGTCCTCGGATAGACAAATCCCTCCGGACTTGGCGACACCCTCAAGTCGTGCGGCGATATTGACGCCGGCGCCCATCAGGTCGCCGTCGCTCTCCTCGACGACGTCGCCCAGGTGGATGCCGATGCGGAACTCGATGCGCTGATCGGCTGAAATTCCCAGGTTGCGCGTGATCATCGCGCTTTGAATCGCAACGGCGCAGCGCACGGCTTCCACCACGCTGCGGAACTCGACCAGCGCCCCGTCCCCGGTACGCTTGAACACTCGGCCGTTCTGGCCGGCAACCGTCGGATCGATGAGTTCGGCGCGCAGCGATCTGAGCCCCGCGAGCGTACGGTCTTCATCCGCGCCCGCCATGCGGCTGAAGCCGACGATGTCTGCCGCCAGTATTGCAGCAATTTTCCGGGTCTCGGCCATTCTTGCCTCGCCTATTCCAGCGAATACCACAAGGTGAAGACCCCTCCCAGCACAAAGCTTTCGCGACCCTCGTGAGCTCAGCGTACTGGCGAATGACGGCTTTGGGTCGACTCCGGCCGATCGCATGGGCTGCCAAGCTTCGGATTTTCGCCGCCTACCCCTTCCGCGCCGCCAGTTTCGCCAGTTCGCGCATGATCTTCAGCGTCCCCTCCAGCCGGTCCGGGACTTCGTCGAAATCGCCGACGACGACGATGCGCATGTCCGGGCGCACTTTGGCGAGCGAGCCCTGGCTCGTCACCCATTTCACCAAAGCGGTCGGATTGGCGAAGGAATTGTCGCGGAACGCCAGCGTGACGCCCTTCGGCCCGGCGTCGAGCTTCTCGACATTGGCGCGCCGGCACAGGGCCTTGATGGTCACCAGCTTCATCAGCAGGCCGACTTCCGGCGGCATGGCGCCGAAACGGTCGACGATCTCCGCGCCCATCGCCTCGATATCCTCGTCCTGTTCGAGCGCCGAGAGTCGGCGGTAGAGATTGAGGCGCGTCGGCAGGTCGGGAATGTATTGTTCGGGGATGGTGACGGGCGCGCCGAGCGAAATGCTCGGCGACCACATTTCCTGCGCCGGCTCGTCGACGCCGCTTTTCAAGCGCTCGACAGCCTCCTGCACCATCTGCTGGTAGAGTTCGTAGCCGACCTCTTTGACATGGCCCGATTGCTCGTCGCCGAGCAGATTGCCGGCGCCGCGGATGTCGAGATCGTGGCTGGCGAGCTGGAAGCCGGCGCCGAGCGTATCCAGCGATTGCAGCACTTTCAGCCGCTTTTCCGCCTGCGGCGTCACTGGCTTGTTGGCCGGCACGGTGAAAATCGCATAGGCGCGCGTCTTCGAGCGCCCGACGCGGCCGCGCAATTGATAGAGCTGGGCGAGGCCGAACATGTCGGCGCGATGGACGATCAGCGTATTGGCGGTGGGAATGTCGAGGCCGGATTCGATGATCGAAGTCGACAGCAGAATATCGTATTTGCCGTCGTAAAACGCGCCGATCTTGTCCTCGAGTTCGGTCGACGCCATCTGGCCGTGGGCGACGACGAATTTCGCCTCCGGAATATTCTGGCGCAGGAAGGCGGCGGCCTCATCGAGATCTTCGATGCGCGGGCAGACATAGAACGATTGACCCCCGCGATAGCGCTCGCGCAGCAGCGCCTCGCGCACGATCAGCGCATCGAAGGGCGAGACGAAAGTGCGCACGGCGAGCCGGTCGACCGGCGGCGTGGCGATGATCGAGAGATCGCGCACGCCGGTCATCGCAAGCTGCAAGGTGCGCGGAATCGGCGTCGCCGACAGCGTCAGCACATGCACTTCCGCGCGCAAATCCTTCAGGCGTTCCTTGTGGCCGACGCCGAAATGCTGCTCCTCGTCGATCACCACCAGGCCAAGGTCCTTGAAGCCGACGGTTTTGCCCAGCACCGCATGGGTGCCCACCACAATATCGACCGATCCCTCGCTGAGACCCTTCTTCACCTCGCGCTGTTCGGCCGAGCCGATCATGCGCGAGAGCTGGCCGATCTTGATCGGCAGGCCGGCGAAGCGCGCGACGAAATTCTTGTGGTGCTGGCGCGCCAGCAAAGTGGTCGGCACGACGATCGCCGCCTGCTTGCCGTTGATCGCCGCCGCGAAAGCGGCGCGCAGCGCGACCTCGGTCTTGCCGAAGCCGACGTCGCCGCATACCAGCCGATCCATTGGCCGGCCGGAATTGAGATCGTCGAGCGTCGCTTCGATCGCATTGGCCTGATCGAGCGTTTCGTCATAAGGAAACCGCGCGCAGAATTCGTCGTAGAGCCCTTCCGGCGCATGCAGGCGCGGCGCCTCGCGCAATTGACGCGCGGCGGCGATGCGGATCAATTCGCCCGCCATTTCGCGCACGCGCTTCTTCAGCCGCGCTTTGCGCGTCTGCCAGCCCGACGATCCCAGCCGGTCGAGCTGCGCATCGCCGCCCTCGGAGCCGTAGCGGGACAGTAGTTCGAGGTTTTCCACCGGCAGGAACAGGCGATCGCCGCCGGCATAATGGATTTCGAGGCAATCATGCGGCGCGCCCGCCGCCTCGATCGTCTGCAGGCCGACGAAGCGGCCGATGCCGTGATCGATATGGACGACGAGATCGCCCGAGGCGAGCGAGGAAGCCTCGGCCAGCATGTCCTGCGCGCGCCGCTTGTGCTTGCGCTGGCGCACCAGCCGATCGCCCAGGATGTCCTGCTCGCCGAGAATGACAAGATCGCCCGCTTCGAAACCCTGCTCGATCGCGATCACCGCCAGCGGCAGCGCGCCCGCGCGAGCGCTCTTCGCCTGCGGATAGGAGGAAACCAGCTCCAGCGATTTGAGGCCGTGTTCAGCCAGCACATGCGACAGACGCTCGCGCGATCCGTCCGTCCAGCCGGCGACGATCACCCGCCGGCCCTTGTCGCGCAGCGCGCTGATATGGGCGACGGCGGCGTCGAATACATTGACGTTCTCGTCCTGCCGCTCGGGCGCGAAATTGCGCCCGGCATGGGCGCCGCAATCGATGACATTTGCGGCGCCGGGCGGTGCGGCGAAGGGACTGAGGCGCGCCAAAGGCGCCTTGGCGAGACGTTCGCGCCATTCGTCCTCTGAGAGATAAAGCCGGTTCGGCTTCAGCGGCCGGTAATTGGCCTTGGCCGCGTCTTCCTCGTAAGCCGTCTTGCGCGCCTGATAATAATCGGCGATCTGGGCGAGGCGCTCATGCGCGGCGTCTTCGGCGCGCGCATCGAGGATGATCGGCGCGTCGGCGACATAATCGAACAGGCTGTCCATCGCGCTGTAGAAGAGCGGCAGCCAATGCTCGAAGCCGGCGTGCCGGCGACCTTCGCTGACCGCGTCATAAAGCGCATCGCCGCGCGTCTGCGCGCCAAATTCGGCGACATAGGCCTGACGAAAGCGGCGGATCGTCTCGGTGGTGACCTGCGCCTCGCTCATCGGAACCAGATCGAGCGCGCGCAACTGGCCGACGCTGCGCTGCGTCTCGGGATCGAACGAGCGGATCGACTCCAGGGTGTCGCCGAAGAAATCGAGCCGCACCGGCGCCGGCGCCCCCGGCGCATAAAGGTCGAGAATGCCGCCGCGCATCGCATAATCGCCGACGTCGCGCACCGAGCTCGCGCGCGAGAAACCGTTGGTCTCCAGCCAGAGCGCGAGTTCCTCCATATTGACGCTATTGCCTGGCGCGGCCGAAAAGGCGGCGCCGGCGACAAAGGCCAGCGGCGGCACGCGCTGCACCAGCGCATTGACCGTGGTCACCAGCACGCGGGGACGCTCCAGCGCGCCGCGGGTGCGGGCGAGGCGCGCCAGCACCGTCATGCGCTGCGCTGATATGGCGGCGTTGGGCGAGACGCGGTCGTAAGGCTGGCAATCCCATGACGGCAGATAGAGCGCCTCGACCTGCGGCGCGGCGAAGGCCAGGGCGTCGATGAAGCTTTGCGCGCGCTGGCCGTCTCGCGCGACGAAGCAAAGCGCGACCGCGCGCTCCTCTCCCGCCTTGGCGAGGCCGGCGGCGATATCGGCGACGACGAAAGCATCGAAGCCCTCCGGCGCCGAGGCAAGCGTCAGCGCGCCACCCTCAGCGAGGCGGGTGACGGCCTGGGCGAACAGGCTGGCGGGCTGGACGGGCTTATTCACGGTTTCAACGCTTCCTTCGCCAGAGCCTCGCGCGGCGCCAGTCGCAGCCGTGCGAACAAAGGCGTATCGTATGGGGCGGGAACAGGTTCCTCGCCGGTGATCCAGGCCAACACCGACGGGTCGGGGACGTCGAGGAGGCGTTCAAACTCATCGAGTTCCGCTTCGGACATATCAGGCAATTGCGCGTCGGCGAACTGGCCCATGACAAGGTCCATTTCGCGCATGCCGCGCCGCCATGCGCGGAAAAGAATACGACGGCGACGGGCGTCAAGCCCGGCGCTCGACAGGTCCGAGCCGGTCAATAAGATTTCCTCGTGAGACGCGGGTCGCGCTCAGAGGCGCCCGCCGCCGGGCTTATAACGAGGCGCGGTCGGCCTGTCAGCCAGAAACCGCCTCATCAATCTCAAATTCCAGAGAAAATCTGGAACTTGGCGAGGCAATATGCGCTTATTGCAGGTTCCGAGGGGAGGCTTTTCCAGCGTGGAACAGAGCGGCAGTTGAGCGAACCTCCCGTCATCGTCTGGCTGCGCGACGATTTGCGCCTCGACGACCAGCCGGCGCTCGCCGCGGCCGCCGCGCGGCCCGTTCTGGTGATTTACGTTCTTGACGAGGAAGGCGAGGGAATACGGCCGCTCGGCGGCGCCTCGAAATGGTGGCTCGCCCGTTCTCTGGCGGCGCTTGCCAAGGACCTCGCGGCGATCGGCGGCAGGTTGGATGTTCTGCGCGGCCGGGCGGAGGCGATCGTGCCCGCGATCGCGCGGGCCGCAGGCGCCGTTGAGGTCTTCTGGACCCGCCGTTACGGCGGCAGCCAGGTCGCGATCGACGCGCGCATCAAGGCGGCGCTGGTGGCGAACGGCTGCAAGGCCCGCAGCTTCAACGGCCAGCTCCTGCGCGAACCCTGGGAGGTCGTGAACAATGATGGCGCGCCGTTCCGGGTCTTTTCAGCGTTCTGGCGCCGCTCGCGCGCGCTGGGCCCCCTGCCCGCCCCAGTTCCCGCGTCGGCCAGGCTTCACCCGGCGCCATGGCCGGACGCAGCGCCAGCGCGCACGACTATCGCGCAATTGCATCTGACGCCAAACCACCCCGACTGGTCGGGCGGTCTCGCTGAGGCCTGGCGCCCTGGCGAAAGCGGCGCAAAGGCGAGGCTCGGCGATTTCGTCGACAAGGCGCTGAGCGCCTATCCCGAGGCGCGCGACCGGCCGGCCAGCGCGGCGACCTCGCTGCTGTCGCCGCATCTGCGCTTCGGCGAGATTTCGCCGCGGCGCATCGCCTTTGTCATCGAGAACGCCCTTTCGGCGGGCGAAGCGCCGGAACGATCGACGCAGAAGTTTCTCGCCGAACTCGGCTGGCGCGAGTTTTCTTATGCACTGCTCTACGCCTTTCCGGATCTGGCGACGCGCAACTGGCAAAGCCGCTTCGACGCCTTTCCCTTCATCGACGACAGAAGCGGCTTCATCGCCTGGACGCGCGGCCTGACCGGCTATCCCATCGTCGACGCCGGCATGCGCGAACTCTGGCGCACCGGCTACATGCACAATCGCGTGCGGATGATCGCCGCCTCCTTCCTCGTCAAACATCTGCTGTGCGACTGGCGGCGCGGCGAGGCATGGTTCTGGGATACGCTCTGCGACGCCGATCCCGCCAATAATCCGGCGAGCTGGCAATGGGTGGCGGGCTCCGGCGCCGACGCGGCGCCCTATTTCCGCATCTTCAATCCGGTTTTGCAGGGGCAGAAATTCGACGCGGGCGGACAGTACGTCCGCCGCTGGATTCCCGAACTCGCCGCGCTCGACGATGCTGTCATCCACGCGCCATGGACGGCGCCGCCAGAGGCGCTGCAGAAAGCCGGCGTGAGCCTCGGTGAGACCTATCCCTCGCCCATCGTCGACCATCAATTCGCCCGCGCGAGGGCGCTGGCGGCGCTGGCTTCGACCAAGGCGTGAGGAGAGTCCTCACCGTCATTGCAATGACGGCGAAGCGACGCCGAAAGGATGCAATCCCCGCACCCACCTACTTCCGCGCCCCGCGGCTCAGCAGCAAAAAATACGCGCTGTAAGGCAAATGATTCACCGCCTTCAGTAGCCAGGCGTGCCGGCGCGGAAAAGCGATCTCGAAGCCTGAGCGTTCAAAGCCGTCGCAGATGCGCCGGCTGGCGTCGTCGCATTCGATGATGCCGGGCATCGGACGGGTGCTGCCGGCGGTCAGCGGCGTGCGCACGAAGCCGGGATTGACGATCTGGACGGTCACGCCGCTTCGGTCGGCGGAAAATTTGGCGCCGGCGGCGAGACTGATGATCGCCGCTTTGCTCGGCCCATAGGCGCCGGCGCCTGGCAGGCCGCCGTAGCCGGCGATCGATCCATTGATCGCGATCTGGCCCCTGCCCCGCGCCTTCATCGCATTCATCAGCGGATTGAGGCCGTTGACAACGCCGAAGACGTTGAGTTCGAATGTCTTGCGAAATCCCTCGCCGCCAAAGTCGCCAGGCGCATCCTCGAACGAGCCCCCGGCATTGAGAAAAGCCAGGGCGATCGGCCCGCGCGCCTCGATGCCGGCGACGGCCTTCGCCGTCGCCTCGCGGTCCGTCACGTCGACCGGCGCTGGCTCGATCCGCCCGACAAGGCCGGCGGCCTCGCGCGCCAGGCTTCGCAATTCTTCGGCGCGCCGCGCGCTTGCCGCGACGACATAGCCGCGCCGGGCAAGCTCCAGCGCGACCCCTCGCCCGATGCCGGAACTGGCGCCTGTCACCCAGGCGATTCCGTCGCGCGGATTGGCTCGATAGGTCATGAATGTCCTTCAAACGCTTCGGCGGCGCCCCGTGTCCCGTTCGCGCTGGCTTTATCATGTCCATCATAAGCGCTTTTCAGGCGGGCGGCGCGGAAACCAACGGCGCGCGGATCGCCTGCACGCCCGCGCCGGCGCCGGAGCGACGACGCGGCGCGGCTTGACGGGGGCGGCGCAGCATCGGAAAAGATCGGGAAGGCGCGCGGCGACGCCGCGGTTTATAAGAGAATCCGATGCCCATTGTGACGCTGATCGACAATTACGATAGTTTCACCTTCAACCTCGCCCATTATCTTGGCGCCTTGGGGGCGGATGTGTCGGTCTGGCGAAACGACGAAATTTCGGTCGCTGACGTGATCGCCGCCAGGCCAGACGCGATCGTTCTCTCGCCCGGCCCCTGCACGCCGAACGAGGCGGGTATTTGTCTCGACCTCATTCGCGTGGCGAGCGCTGAGATTCCGATGCTCGGCGTATGTCTTGGCCATCAGGCGATGGGTCAGGTTTTCGGCGGCAAGGTCGTGCGCGCGCCGCTGCCGATGCATGGCAAGCTTTCGCGCATATCCCACAATGCGCGCGGGGTGTTTCGCGGCATCAATGGCGCCTTCCAGGCGACCCGCTACCATTCGCTGACCATCGATCGCGCGACGGCGCCGGCTGATCTGGAAATCACCGCCGAGACCGACGACGGCCTGATCATGGGGGTCTCGCATCGCGCGCTGCCGGTGCATGGCGTGCAATTTCATCCCGAGAGCATTCTCTCGGAACATGGTTCACTGATCCTGCAAAATTTTCTGGATCTGGCGCGCGCCTTCAACGGCGGGACGAGAGTCCATTAGGGGGAATGGTCGGGAATGGAATCGTTCAAGCCTCTGCTCGGCAAGCTCGCCGCCGGCGCCTATCTCAGCCGCGCCGAGGCGGCGGCCGCGTTCGACGCGATGCTGTCGGGCGAAGTGACGCCGGCGCAGATGGGCGGCTTCCTGATGGGCTTGCGCGTGCGCGGCGAGAGCGTCGATGAAATTACCGGCGCGGTTTCCGCGATGCGCGCCAAAATGCTGCGCGTCGAGGCGCCGGCCGATGCGGTCGATGTGGTGGGCACCGGCGGCGACGGATCGGGCTCCTACAATGTCTCGACGCTCGCTGCGATCATTGTCGCCGCCTGCGGCGTTCCCGTCGCCAAACATGGCAATCGCGCATTGTCCTCGAAATCGGGCGCGGCGGATGCGCTCGGCGTGCTCGGCGTGAAAATCGGCCTCGAGCCGCAGGCGGTCGAGCGATGCATCCGCCAGGCCGGCATCGGCTTCATGATGGCGCCGACGCATCACGCGGCGATGCGCCATGTCGGGCCGGCCCGCGTCGAGCTTGGCACGCGCACCATCTTCAATCTGCTCGGGCCGCTGTCAAATCCCGCCGGCGTGCGCCGTCAATTGATCGGCGTGTTCTCCGGCGCCTGGCTTGAACCGATGGCTGAGGTGCTGCGCAACCTCGGCTCGCAGCATGTGTGGGTGATGCATGGCGCCGACGGTCTCGACGAAATGACGACGACCGGGCCGACCAGCATCGTTGAATTGCGCGACGGCGCGATCCGCGCTTTCGAAATCACACCGGAACAGGTTGGCCTGAAGCGCGCGCAACCCGCCGATCTCAAGGGCGGCGGCGCCGATGAGAACGCCGCGGCGCTCCTCGGCGTGCTCGATGGCGCGCAGAACGCCTATCACGACATCGCCGTGCTCAACGCCGCCGGCGCGCTGGTGGTTGCTGGCAGGGTGCGCGAGCTCAGCGAAGGCGTCAGTCTCGCAGCGGGCGCGCTGAAATCCGGCGCGGCGCGCCGCACGCTAGCAAGGCTTGTCGAAGTCTCAAACGATTGACCGGAGCGGGAACGGCTATGTCCGATATTCTGCGCAAGATCGAGGCGTATAAGCGGCGCGAAATCGCCGATGCGAAAGTGCGCGTGCCGCGCGCCACGCTTGAGCGCGAAATCCATGACCAGACGCCGCCGCGCGGCTTTCTCAAGGCGATCGAGCGCGAACAGGCCGCCGGCCGTTTTGCGCTGATCGCCGAAATCAAGAAGGCGAGCCCTTCCAAGGGCCTGATCCGCGAACATTTCGATCCGCGCGCCCTCGCCAAAGCCTATCAATCGGGCGGCGCCGCTTGTCTTTCGGTCCTCACGGACGGCCCCTCGTTTCAGGGCAAGCCCGAACATCTGGGCGCGGCGCGCGCGGCGGTGCGCCTGCCCGTGCTGCGCAAGGATTTCCTGTTCGATCCCTATCAGGTGTTCGAGGCGCGCGCCTGGGGCGCCGATTGCATCCTGATCATCCTGGCGGCGGTCGACGACGAATGTGCGCGCACGCTCAACAAAACAGCCCATGACCTTGGCATTGACGTGCTGGTCGAGGTGCATAACGAGGAGGAGTTGGCGCGCGCGCTGTCGCTGGAAGCCCGGCTGATCGGCGTCAACAATCGCGACCTGCGCACCTTCCATACGACGCTGGAAGTATGCGAGCGGCTCTCGCGCCTGATGCCAAAAGATCGCGTGGTGGTCGGCGAAAGCGGCATTGCGCGCCATGCCGATTGCGTGCGGCTCGCAGCGGTCGGAATCGAGACTTTCCTGGTCGGCGAAGCGTTGATGCGCAAGGACGATGTTGCCGCGGCGACGCGGGCGCTGCTGACCGGCGTCGAGCCGGAGCAGGCGAAGGCGGCGCATTGACGGCGGGCGCGAGGCAGGCGCTGGAGAATGGGGCCGAAACGTCGCGCCGCCCCTCATCCGGCCGCCATTCGGCGGCCACCTTCTCCCGCTTCGCGAGAGAAGGGAACGCGCGCCCCTTCTCTCGCGAAGCGGGAGAAGGTGTCATGCGGAGCATGACGGATGAGGGGCGGCGCAATCCTCTGGCGAAGTTCTGCGAACGGCGCTGCGCGTCAACGACATCTGTTAGCGGGCGCTACATTTGCGCCTACGGGGATGAGTCCGTCCATGACGTTCCCCGGAAAACCCTTCCCTTGTTGGCGAGGGAGTAATGGCGGCCAAGCTCTCCCACATCGCCGCCTCCGGCGAGGCCCGCATGGTCGATGTTTCGGCCAAGGATGACACCGCGCGCGTCGCCATCGCCGAGGGCAGCGTGGTCATGGCCGCGCAAACGCTGGCGTTGATCCTGTCCGGCGACGCGAAAAAAGGCGATGTGCTCGGCGCCGCCCGCATCGCCGGCATTATGGCGGCCAAGCGGACGCATGAGCTTATACCTCTGTGCCATCCGCTCCTGCTGAGCAAGGTCGCCGTCGACATCGAGCCCGATGCGGCGATGCCCGGCCTGCGCGTGCGCGCGCAGGTCAAGACGCGCGGGCAGACCGGCGTCGAAATGGAGGCGCTGACCGCGGTCTCGATCGCCTGCCTCACCATTTACGACATGGCCAAATCAGCCGATCGCGGCATGCGCATCGAAGGCGTGCGCCTGCTCGAAAAGCGTGGCGGCAAGTCCGGCGACTGGCGCGCGGCGGATAGCGCGTCATGAGCGGCGACGGCATGATTTCGGTCGCCGAGGCCCTGGCCCGCGTGCTCGCCTCGGCGCGTAAGCCGGTCGGGCGCGAATCAGTGACCATCGAGGCGGCGCTCGGCCGCACCTTGGCCAGCGATCTTTGCGCCCTGCGCACCCAGCCGCCTTTCGCCAATTCGGCGATGGACGGCTACGCTCTGCGCGCCGCGGACACCGCGCGCCTCCCCGCCCGGCTGAGGATTATCGGCGAATCGGCGGCAGGCCGCGCCTTCGCCGGCACGGTCGGCGCGAACGAGGCGGTGCGCATTTTCACCGGCGCGCCGATGCCCGAGGGCGCAGACACCGTGCTGATCCAGGAGAATGCCGAGCGCGACGGCGATTTTCTGATCGCCAGGACCAGTGAGGCCCCCAGGCGCAATGTGCGCGATGCCGGCATAGACTTTATCGGGGGCGAACTCTTGCTGCCGGCCGGACGCTGCTTGCGCCCGCGCGATCTGGCGCTGGCGGCGGCCGCCAATCATCCAACCCTCGAAGTGCGGCGGCGGCCGCGCGTCGCCGTGCTGGCGACCGGCGACGAACTGGCGCGCCCGGGCTCGGCGCTTGGGCCGTCGCAGATTGTCGCCTCCAACAATTACGCGGTCGCGGGCATCGTCACGTCTTGCGGCGGCGAACCGGTCGATCTCGGCATCGCCGGCGACGATGTGGCGGCGCTCGCGCGCAGCTTCCGCCGCGCGCAGGAGATCAAAGCCGATGTGCTGGTGACGCTCGGCGGCGCCTCGGTCGGCGATTACGATCTCGTGCAGCGCGCACTGGTCGACGCCGGGCTCGAACTCGGATTCTGGCGCATCGCCATGCGGCCGGGCAAGCCGCTGATGCAGGGCCGTCTCGGCGACATGCGCGTGCTCGGCCTGCCCGGCAATCCGGTCTCCTCGATCGTCTGCGCGACCCTGTTCTTAGGCCCGCTGCTGCGCGCGATGGTCGGCGATCCCGCCGCCGGCGCCGATGTCAGCGAAGCGGCGGTCTTCGGCGCCGATGTCGGCCCCAATGACCTGCGGCAGGATTATCTGCGCGCGACCTTGCGCCGTGGCGCCGACGGCGCGTTGCTGGCGTCGCCTTTCGCCAGCCAGGATTCCTCGCTCGTCAAATTACTGGCGCAGGCCCACTGCCTCCTCATTCGCCCGCCTCATGCGCCGGCGGCCAAACGCGGCGAGGCGTGCCGGATCATCCGGCTGGACGGTTCGGCGATCTGAGCGAATTCCGCCATTCGGCGAAGCAGCAAAAAGGCGCTCGCCGGCGTCCGCCGCTCACTTTCGCGCTACAGGCTCGAGGGATAATTCGGGCTTTCCCGCGTGATCGCCACGTCGTGAACGTGGCTTTCGCGTAAGGCGGCCGACGAAATGCGCATGAACTGCGCCTTGGCCTGAAATTGCGCGATGTCGGAGGCGCCGACGTAGCCCATCGCCGCGCGCAGACCGCCGGCCAATTGATGGATGATCGCCCCGGCCGGTCCACGATAGGGAACCTGGCCCTCAACGCCTTCAGGAACAAGTTTCATTTGATCCTTGATATCCTGTTGGAAATAGCGATCAGCCGAACCTTGCGCCATTGCCCCCAGCGAGCCCATCCCGCGATAGGTTTTGTAGGAGCGACCCTGATAAAGGAAGACTTCGCCCGGACTTTCGTCGGTCCCCGCGAGCAACGATCCGATCATCACGCAATCGGCGCCGCCGGCGATCGCTTTGGCGAGATCGCCGGAATATTTGATGCCGCCGTCGCCGATGACCGGGACGTCGGCGGCGCGCGCCGCCTCGGCCGCCTCCATGATCGCGGTGAGCTGCGGCACCCCGACGCCCGCCACAATGCGGGTCGTGCAGATCGACCCCGGCCCGATGCCGACCTTGATGGCGTCGGCCCCGGCGTCGATGAGCGCCTGGGCGCCCTCGCGGGTGGCGACATTGCCGGCAATGATCGAGACCTTGTTGGTCGCGCGCTTGATGCGCCGGACCTGGTCGAGCACCTGTTCGGAATGGCCATGGGCGGTATCGACGACCAGGCAGTCGACGCCCGCCGCCATCAACAGTTCGGCGCGGTCAAAGCCCTTATCGCCGACCGTCGTCGCCGCGGCGACGCGCAGGCGACCCTCGCCATCCTTGGCGGCATGGGGATGCTGGGTCGCCTTCTCGATGTCCTTGACCGTGATCAGCCCGACGCAATGGTGATCCTCGTCGACCACCACCAGTTTTTCGATCCGGCGCTGGTGGAGCAGCCGGCGCGCCTCGTCCTTGCCCACCCCCTCGCGCACGGTGACGACGTCGCGCGTCATCAATTCGCTGATCGTCTGACGTGGGTCGTCGGCGAAGCGCACGTCGCGATTGGTCAAAATCCCGACCAATTTCGCCGGCTTGCCATTGGCGCCGCGCTCGACCACCGGAATGCCCGAGATGGCGCTGCGCCGCATCAGCGCGAGCGCCTCGGCGAGCGTGGCGTCAGGAAAAATCGTGATCGGGTCGACCACCATGCCGCTCTCGAAGCGCTTCACCTTACGCACTTCGTCGGCCTGATCCTCGGGCGACAGATTGCGATGGATGACGCCGATGCCGCCCGCCTGCGCCATCGCCACAGCCAGCCGTGCTTCGGTGACCGTGTCCATCGCCGAGGAGATGATCGGCACGTTCAGGCGAATCGACCGCGTCAGCCTTGCGCCAATATCGACCTGGCTCGGCATCACGGTGCTATGTCCGGGCCGCAACAACACGTCATCGAAGGCGAAACCTTCTGAAAACGTTGAACTTACGATGGTCGCCATGTCCAGTCCTTCTTGGGCGCTCCGCAATCGTCGGAGCCGCCTTCACCTCGAGGGTCAGGGTCGCGGCCGCGCCGCGTGGCATGGGCTGTTAACACGCGCCATCCCGCGCGAACAGCTTTTCATTTGGCGCCATCAACGCTTCGTGAGCGCGATCACGGCGGCAACGGGCGCCAAATTCGCCCTCAGGCGTTGCAGCGATCGGCGCGGGGCGCCAAAAGGAGGCCTCGATTTCCTCCAGAGTCCTCATGCGGCCCGCTCTTCTCACTCCGCTCATCATCGCAACCGCCCTGTTCATGGAAAATATGGACGGGACGGTGCTCTCAACCTCGCTGCCGGCGATCGCGCTCGATCTCCATCAGGATCCGATCGTTCTGAAATTGGCGCTGACCGCCTATATGCTGACGCTGGCAATATTCATTCCGGCCAGCGGCTGGGTCGCCGACCGTTTTGGCGCGCGCACCGTTTTTTGCTCGGCGATCGCCGTCTTCACAATCGGATCGGTGCTTTGCGGCGCCTCCAACTCGCTGGGCACGCTGATCGCCGCCCGCGTCTTCCAGGGCGTCGGCGGCGCGATGATGGTGCCGGTCGGGCGGCTCGTCCTTCTGCGCAGCGTATCGAAAAGCGATCTTGTCCGCGCGCTCGCCTATCTCACGATTCCCGCGATGATCGGTCCGGTGGTGGGACCGCCGCTCGGCGGGTTCATCACCACCTATTTCCATTGGCGTTGGATATTCTGGATCAATGTGCCGATCGGCTGCCTGGGAATCGCGCTGGCGCTGATCTTCATCGAGAATCTGCGCGAGGAGAAAATCGCGCGATTCGACTTTGTCGGGTTTCTCCTTTCGGGATTCGGGCTGGCGACGACGATCTTCGGCCTGACGCTGATCGGTCGCGGCTTCGTTTCGGCGCCGGTCAATGCGGCGATGATCGTCGTCGGCCTCGCCTCGCTGGCGGCCTATGTCAGGCACGCCCGCCGGGAGCCCGACGCGATCCTCGACCTCAGCCTGCTGTCGATTCCGACGTTCTTTTCGAGCGCGGTCGGCGGCTTCATTTTTCGCATCGGCATCGGCGCCATTCCCTTCCTGTTGCCGCTGATGCTGCAACTCGGCTTCGGCTTGTCGCCCTTCGCGTCGGGCTCGCTCACCTTCTCGGCGGCCGCTGGCGCGATGGCGATGAAGTTTTCCGCCACTGCGATCCTGCGCCGTTTCGGCTTCCGCCGCGTGCTGATCGTGATTGCAATCATCAGCGGCGGTTTCCTTGCATCTTACGGTTTCTTCACCCAGGCGACGCCGGGATGGCTCATTCTCGCTGCGTTGTTGCTCGGCGGCTTTTTCCGCTCGCTGGAATTCACCGCGCTCAATGCGATCGGCTATGCCGATATTTCGCTTGCCAAAATGAGCCGGGCGACCAGCTTCTCCAGCGTTTCGCAGCAAATGTCGCAGACGGTCGGCATCGCCGCGGGCGCCGCGGCGCTCGAGACAGTCCAGTTATTGTACGGCGACGGTACTTTGGTCACCCGCGATTTCGGACCCGCCTTCTTTGTCGTGGCGCTGATTTCGACCTCCTCGGCCTTCATTTTCGCCCGTCTCTCGCCGGATGCCGGCGCTGAGGTCTCCGGGCGCAAGGCGGAAGGCGTCGAGGGCGCGCCTGCCGCGGCCGAATGAATATTTGAATGCCGCGGACCGCTAGCCGGGCCGCCCCCTGAACCCTGTGGCCAGCACATAGAGTTCCGCGCTGCCGGCCCGGCTCGCCTTCGGCTTGAGATGGCGGACAATGGCGAAGTCGCGCTTCAGCCCCGCGAGCAATTCGCCCTCCGCGCCGCCATGCAGCACTTTGGCGAGGAAAAAACCGTTCGGCGCGAGGATCCCCCGCGCAAAATCGGCCGCCAGTTCGGCAAGGCCGACGATGCGCAAATGGTCGGTCTTGCGATGGCCCGTGGCGTTCGCGGCCATATCCGACAAGACGCCGTCGGCGGAGCCGCCGAGCATCGCCGTCAAAAGCGCGGGCGCCTCGGGATCGTGAAAATCCATCACCTTGAATTCGACGCCGTCGATCGGATCGATGTCGAGGAGATCGATGCCGACCACCTTGCCCTTGCCGGGAGAACCGACGCTTTTGGCGGCGATTTGCGACCAGCCTCCCGGCGCCGCGCCGAGATCGACGATTTTTTGGCCCTGCTTGAACAGGCGATATTTGTCGGCGATTTCGATCAGCTTATAGGCTGCACGGGAACGGAACCCTTCCCGCCGCGCCTGCGCGACGAAGGGATCGTTCAATTGCCGCTCCAGCCACAGCGTCGAAGAAAGGCTGCGCTTTTTGGCGGTGCGCACTTTGGTCTTCAGCGATCGGCCGCCCTCGTGCCCCGAGCCGCCGCCGCTCTTGGCGACCATCGGTCAATGACCCATTCTGGCGGCCTGCGACGCCCCGCGATCGGCGCTCATCAATTGTGTCAGCATCCCCTCGCGCAGACCGCGATCGGCGATGCGAATGCGCTCGGCGGGAAAGCTCTGGCGGATCGCTTCGAGAATCGCGCAGCCGGCAAGCACCAGATCGGCGCGTTCATGGCCGATGCACGGATTGGCCGAACGCTGCGCGTAGGTCATCGCCCGCAGCCTGCCGATTGTCGCATCGACTTCGCCGCTGGTCAGCCACAGCCCATCGATTTGCCGACGATCGTATCTCGGTAAATTCAGGTGCACCCCGGCAATTGTCGTGACCGTGCCCGAAGTGCCCAGCAGATGGAAATGCGCGCAGCGCGCCTCGCCCGCCACCCGGACGGCGAACGGAGCCAATTGATCGGCGACGAACCGGGTCATCGCCGCGAATGTATCGTCGCTGACCTCCTGGCCGCCAAATTTCTCGGCAAGCGTGACGACGCCCAGACGCAGGGATTCCCAAGCCTGGACACGCCGGGCGTTCGAATCGCCCGCCCCCTCCTCGTGCCCCGCTTTTTCGCCCGACAGCCAGACGATCTCTGAAGAACCGCCGCCAATATCGAACAGCACGATCGATTGCGCGTTGTGGTCGGCGAGCGCGCCGCATCCGGCCGCCGCCAGATGCGCCTCAGTTTCACGATCGACGATCTCGAGCTGGATGCCGAGGCGGTCGCGCACGTCCTCAAGGAATTGAATGCCGTTCGCCGCCGATCGACATGCCTCGGTGGCGATCATGCGCGCCCGCGACACGCCATGGGTGCGCATCTTATCCCGGCACACGGTCAAAGCGCCGATCGTTCGCGCGATCGCCGCTTCGCTGAGGCGACCGGTTTGCGACAAGCCTTCCCCTAGCCGGACAATGCGCGAAAACGAATCGATGACCCGAAAACCGTCGAAGGTCGGCCGGGCGATCAGCAGACGGCAATTATTGGTGCCAAGATCCAGCGCGGCATAGGGACCTTGCGGCGGGCGTCGGGCCGCCAAGGCCGCATCCATACCGGACACGCATTTCGGCACCTCCCCAACGGGCGGGCCGAACGGCGAAATGAGAGCCAAGCGCAAACTCCTCGCGCCCGAAACAGCCTGTGTTCGGGCGAACATTCGCCGCAATTGTAACAAGATAGGCGAAGGATGCAATGCGGGCCTGGCGGCCGTCTTCAGGGTGCGAAGATCGGATGTCTGACCTGGTCGCCGGCTTTCAGGGAAATACGCGCGGCGACGCCGGCATTGACTTCCAGGACGCCGTAACAAGGCCCGCCGGAAGGGATGACAGCCTCTGAGAGGGGCTCGGCATTGGCCGCAATGCTGACAACGGTTCCGGCCTTCGAGATGAAGATCATATCAAGCGGAATATAAGTGTTCTTCATCCAGAAGGTGACCGGCTCCTCGCGCTTGAAATCGAACAGCATGCCCCGGTCCGCCGGCATGAAGCGGCGATACATCAGGCCCTTTTCGCGATCGGCTTCGTTGCGCACGACTTCAACTGAAAAAACGTGAAGGCCCGTCGAAGTCATAATCTCCAGCTTATCAAAGGTCTGCGCCGAGACCTTAAACCAGCCGGGCAAGGCGGCGAACAAAACCAGCAACAACGTCGCAAGGGCGCGTGGCAGGTTCAGCCTGAAAGCCGACATTGATCTGACCGGCACGTCCACGACTATCCTTACATCAAGCGCGGTTGAACCAGACCGGCGGTGGAGAAACCAAAACGAATTCCCGCCGATGCCGCGGTGAATGCCCCCTGCGGGGCGAATGTCTGGAATTTGGCGGGGCGAGGCCCAGATTCAATGCGACGAGAGCAATTTCGAACCCTCGAGCGGGCGCACTTCTGCCGCCATCAGGCCCTTCGGACCCGGGCCAAAGCGCGCCAGCAGGCTGTCGCCGGGCTTGACGTCGGCGAAGCCATAGCGGCGCAGCGTCTCCATATGGACGAAAATGTCTTCGGTGCCTTCGCCGCGCGACAGGAAGCCGAAGCCGCGAATCCGATTGAACCATTTGACGATGACAATCTCGAAACTGCCGACCTCGGTGACCTGAACATGAGTGCGCGCGGGGCCCAGTTGCGAGGGATGAACCGCCTCGCCGGCTTCGACGGACAGGACGCGGAACACCATCATGCCCCTGTCGCCGCGGGTCGCTTCGGCAACGACGCGCGCGCCTTCGTGGATCGATTGAAAGCCGTCCCGTCGGAGCACCGTGACGTGAAGCAATACGTCCGGCTCGCCGTTGTCGGGAATGATAAAGCCATAGCCCTTCGATACATCAAACCACTTGACGCGTCCGGCAATCTCCACCAGCGAAACGCGATGTCCGTCTTCCCCAGCGCCCAGAGCTTCACTGCTAATCTCAAGATGAGATTTCGAACCGTTCGCGCCCAATTTATCGGCTCCCCAACGAATACTACATCCTTCGACGAATAATAAATCTAAGCGAACAAAACATGTGCCGAGCGCTCGCCAACAATTGGCTATTCGCCTCAACAGGCGCGTTATCTCTGGCTAGTCTTACCGATAAATGGCCTCGCCGGATAAAGCGCCGCTCCATTAACCCCGATTCACTCGGGCCACTCGTCAATCTGCCTATCGCCCAAGTGATTCTCTGATTGGAAGGATAGCAAAACGCCGCAACCGACCTAGTAAAATCTTCACACGCTTGCGAAACCTTGTGGACAGCCATTCATCAATAGAATTCCGCGCTGCGTCCACAGGGCGTCGACGCGGTGAGATTGATGAGGAGGAATCGCGTCATACCGGTCGCGCAGCAGTCTCGCCGAGGCCGGAGGGCGCTAGAAAGCTGGCGCGCAGGCGCGGCAATCCACGCCAAATCGCTGGCGAGACGAGCGGCGGACGCCGTCGATCGCACGCGGCCAAGGCCGCGCTGGCGCGCGGCGCCGCTCAGGTCAAAATGCGAAAACAGCGCTGCTGAAAGGCGCCGAACTTTACTCGGCTTCGTCTTCGGGCTCAGGCGGCGGCGCCATGCCCTCGAGACCGCGCAACAGATCTTCCTCGGTCATGCGATCGAACTGGGCCTCGCCGCCGGCGTCGACCTGGCCAGCGAAGGCGTTGTTGACCATCGGCGGCGCCGCTTCCGCCTCGGGCTCGTCGACCTCTACGTGCTTTTGCAGCGAATGAATGAGGTCTTCCTTCAGATCGCCCGGCGTCAGATGAGAATCGGCGATCTCGCGCAAGGCGACGACCGGATTCTTGTCGTTGTCGCGCGCGACGGTGATCTGGGCGCCCGAGGAAATCATCCTCGCGCGGTGACTGGCCATCAACACCAGATCGAAGCGGTTCTCGATCTTGTCGATGCAATCCTCGACAGTGACGCGCGCCATGGCAACTCCTCAAAAACGGTCAGCAATGAAAGGGTTGCAGGGCTCCTACACCGCTAATACGGGCAAAGCAAGGCAATCGGTCCGGCCGGGGCGCTGAAACGCAAGCTTCCCACCATCTCAGGCTCCATCGCCGGCGGCAAGATGGGCCTTCACCGAAGCAAATATTGCTCGAAACATCGCGGGCGTCAGGACCCCGGTATTGGTGTTGTAGCGCGAGCAATGGTAGCTGTCGAAGAGCGCCGGCGCGGGATCCGGCAGGTCGTGGCGCGCGCCATGCGCGAAGGGAAAACGCGCCAGCGGCAGCCCGAAGGTCCGCAGCGCGGTGTCGTGCGCGATCCGCCCGAGGACGACGATGGCGCGCAAATTGTTGAGCTCGTTCAAAGCCTTGATAAGGTAGCGCCGACAGGTCGCGATCTCCAGCGGGGTCGGTTTGTTCTGCGGCGGCACGCAACGCACCGCATTGACGATCGCGCAATCTTGCAATTGCAATCCATCGTCGGGCCTTCGATCATATTCGCCGCTGGCGAAGCCGAACGCCAGCAGCGTCGCATAAAGCAGGTCCCCGGCGTAGTCGCCGGTAAAGGGTCGCCCGGTCCTGTTGGCGCCGCGTAGCCCAGGCGCGAGGCCGATGATGGCGAGGCGGGCGTCGGACGGGCCGAACGAAGGGACCGGCGCGTTGCGCCAATCGGGAAATTGCACCTGGTTGGCGCGACGAAACTCAGCCAGCCGCGGACATTCCTGGCAATCGCTTTGCGGCCCAATGTCGAATGCCAATTGCGTCTCCGGGGCCGGAGCCATCCCGGCGACCTCGGCGTTTTGCCCGAGATCGACGCGCGATGGCAAGAGGCGCCCGACCAATCCAATCGCCTCCGGAAATAAGCCCGCCGGCGCCAGATCGCGCGTCAATCGTCGACGGTTTCCTCGCCGGGCTGAGCGGCATTGGCGTGCTGGCCCTGCAGACGGCGATGCTCGCCCTGGCGCGGCGCTCGTTCCGCGCGTTCGCCGGGATCGCGACCGATGCGCGCAATCATCTGCGTGAGATCGACGAACTCATCGGCCTGACGACGCAATTCGTCGGCGACCATCGGCGGCTGGGTGGCGACGGTGGAGACGACAGAGACGCGCACCCCCTTGCGCTGGATCGCTTCGACGAGCGAGCGAAAATCGCCGTCGCCTGAGAAAAGCACCATATGGTCGATGTGATCGGCCATTTCCATCGCATTGACCGCGAGTTCGATATCCATATTTCCTTTGACCTTACGACGACCAGTCGAGTCGACAAATTCCTTCGCGGCCTTGGTGACGACGGCATATCCATTATAGTCCAGCCAATCAACGAGCGGTCGGATCGAGGAATATTCTTGATCTTCTACAAGCGCGGTATAGTAAAACGCCCTGATAAGCCGACCTTTGCTTTGAAATTCTCTGAGCAGACGCTTATAATCGATGTCAAACCCGAGCGATTTCGCACTTGCGTAAAGATTTGCTCCGTCAATGAAAAGGGCGATTCGTTCTTGCTGCGGCATCATCAATATCTCTTCGTGGGTTGATTTCTACAAACTAGTAACGACGATATTATCGAGAGAAACTCTCGAAATCGTCGGCCTTGGTTATGCTTCGCGAACGCTTCCTTCGTTTCGCAGTCGGCATTTCCAAAATTGTCATAAGAAAAAATATCATAAGAGTCGTGAACTATTTCATTCCGCGCTTATCAGCTCACTGCCGACCATGAAGTCAAGCGCAGAAGTCGACCATTTCATTACGTCTTTAATATGTACTGTCGGTCGCCGGACGAATAATTTTTACGCCTTTGAAAAAGGACGACTTCGTCGCTCGGTCCTGGACAGGTATAATTGCTTTCGCTTCGGAGCGCTACGCGAGACGACGAAGAGCCGATCCATGACAAATCATCCCGTTAGCCTGAATCCGCGCGACAATCGGAGCCGATCGTCGAAACTTGATGCGGCGATGGTTTCGCCTCAGCCGCAAATCGGCTAATCCACCGCGACGCTCATTCAAAGCGCGGCATCTGAAGCGGGGAAACGCTATGAAACTGGTACGTTACGGGCATTCGGGTAAGGAGAAGCCGGGTCTCATCGACGGGGCCGGCAGGATTCGCGCGCTGGGCGACATCATCGCCGATATCGGCGGCGACACGCTCTCGCCCAAGGTTCTCGGGCGGCTCGCCAAAATAAAGCCTGACGCGTTGCCCCTCGTGCGCGGAACGCCGCGTCTTGGTCCCTGTGTGGCTGACGTCGGCAATTTCATCGCCGTTGGCCTGAACTACGCCGATCACGCCGCTGAAACCGGCGCCCCCATTCCCAAGGAGCCGATTCTTTTCAACAAGGCGCCGTCCTGCATCGTCGGACCCAACGACGATGTCGTCATTCCGAAGAGCTCGGAGAAGACGGATTGGGAAGTCGAGCTGGCGATCGTGATCGGAAGCCACGCTTCTTATGTCGCTGAGAACGAAGCGCTCAATTATGTCGCGGGCTATTGCCTCTGCCATGATGTCTCCGAGCGCGAATTCCAGATCGAACGATCAGGCCAATGGATGAAGGGCAAGGGCTGTCCGACGTTCGGTCCTCTCGGCCCGTGGCTCGTCACCAAGGACGAGATCGCTGACGTGCAAAAACTCGACATGTGGCTCGACGTCAATGGCGAGCGCATGCAGAAGGGCTCGACCGCCACCATGATTTTCACGGTGCGCAAGCTGGTTTCCTATATCTCACATTTCATGATTCTGGAGCCTGGCGACGTCATCACCACGGGCACGCCGCCCGGCGTCGGCATGGGTATGAAGCCGCCGCGCTTCCTCAAGGCCGGCGATACGGTTTCGCTCGGCATCGAAGGGCTCGGCCAACAGGCCCAGCGGGTCGTCGCGTGGAAGAAGGCGGGCTGAGCGCCGAAACTTGGCGAAAATCGTAGCCGCAAGCGGATGCGCCGCATGAGAGCGCTGAAATCAATCACCGGCGCGCTCTTCGCGACGCTCTACGCGATCGCGTTCATCGCCGCCTATGTCGACTATCGCGCCAATATCGGCCAATGGCTGGCCGACCTCAGCCTGATCCTGGTGGCGATGCCGTTCGTCCTGACGATGCGTTTCCTCTCCGGCGGCTCTTTCGGCATGACCGGCGAGGATACGCTGACGCTGCTGGCGGCAGCGCTGTTTTGTTGCGCGCTCGCCTTCGCGGTCGGCAGCGCGTTGGAATGGCTCGCGCGGGCGCTGTTTCGTCTCGCGCGAGGCCGGCGCCCGGCCTGAGCACTATTAAGGATCGCTTCGCGGATTGTCGAGACGAAGAGGCATCGCGACCGTCCCGGGCGCCTCTTTGAACGCCCGCTTTCTTGGGCAGCGTCACAGGAGCGGGCGACGACGCCCTCGATCCCAAGCGGACGGCGCCTTCAAAGGCCGAGCATCAATTTCAGATTTTGAACCGCCGCGCCGGAGGCGCCTTTGCCGAGATTGTCGAGCTTGGCGACCAGCACCGCCTGCCGATATTTTTCATTGGCGAAGACGCGCAATTGCATTTCGTTCGTGCCATTGAGCGATTCAGGCTCGAGCCGGCCCGCGACGTCGCTTGGCTCCGCCATGGTCGCCACGCTGACGAACGAGCCGCCGCGATAATGCGCCTCCAGCGCAAGGCTCAGTTCGCGGCTCGCCGGCTTGCCAGGCAAGGCTTCGAGCTGAAGGGGAATGCTGACCAGCATTCCTTGCGCGAAATTGCCCACGGAAGGCACGAACAGCGGACGCCGCGCAAGACCGGAATAGGTGGTAATTTCCGGCACGTGCTTATGTTCGAGGCCGAGCCCATAAAGTTCGAAAGCCGGCGCGTTGCCGCTTTCGTAAGCTTCGATCATCGACTTGCCGCCGCCCGTATAGCCGCTGACCGAAGTGATCGTGATCGGCGCGTCCCTGTCGATGAGGCCCGCCTCGATCAGCGGGCGCAGAAGTGCGATCGCGCCGGTGGCGTGGCAGCCGGGGTTGGAGACTTTGCGCGCCTTGGCGATCGCCTCGCTCTGCCCCGCCGTCAATTCGGGAAAGCCATAGGTCCAGCCCGGCGCCACGCGATGCGCCGACGAAGCGTCGATAACCCGCGGCGCCGCGGCGCCCATGTCTGCGATCAGGGCGGCGGTCTCCTTGGCCGCCGCGTCCGGCAGGCAAAGAATCGCCAGATCGACCTCGGCGAGCAGGCGCTGCTTGGCGGCGGCGTCCTTGCGCGCTTCAACCGGCAGGCTGCGCAACGCGACGCCGGGGAGCGTCGCAAGCTTTTCCCTTATCTGCAGACCGGTCGTTCCGGCCTCGCCGTCAATGAAAATCGTCGCTGTCATGATCGTCTCGGTCGCGGGAGAAAGCTGTGCAGCGCGATAGGCTGCGGCGGGGCGCGACCTCTCGTCGCGCTCCGGTCGGGGCGATCAGCTTCGTCGGTTGCGGGCGGCTCTTGCGCGGATCATCGTCTGCCAATGGCGCAAACGACCGGCGCCGTCAAGAGCGCCGCATGCTCTATTTGTTGGCGGCCGCGACGATATCGAGGGCGCCGATCAAAGCCGTCGGATCGCCGGCTCCGCCCATCGCGTCGGAAAACTTGAACACGCCGGATTTCGGATGCACGCCGATCGTCAGATTGGTCGGCGCGGCGATGAATTTCTGCGTCTCCGCCGCGACCTTCAGCGCGGAAGGATCGCCGCCGAGCACCGCCGGCAGCATCTGACCCGCCGCCGCCGCCCATTGCTTCTTGACATCCTCGGGTGTGGTTTTTTGCTGCGCGGCGAAATAGGCGACCGATTTTTCAAAAAGTCCGGCGTTGACGAATCTGACTTCAATCGCCGCGATGCCGCCCCCGGCGAGAGCGCCCAGTCGCGCCGCCGCATCGGCGCCAAATAGCGACGAATCGATATCGGTGAAATCCGCCTTCAGCTTGATCGCGCCGGCGTTGGCGCCGTCGAGGGTGAAGTCATCGAGCGACAATTTCTTGGCGCCCTTGTCATAATGAGCCGCGATATGCGCATTCAATTCGACGCGCGTGTACCCCAATATCGCTAGCGAATTGGCGAATTCGGTTCCTTTCGACGGCTCGATCAACAAGCCTTTCAGCGTGGTCGCGCCATCTTTGAGAACATCGCCATCGTAGTTATTGTGGATTTCAAGCGAACCGAGCGCGACGTGGATGGTCTTGCCGGGGCCGGCATCCTTGTCCGGGCCGGTGACGTCGATGCCTTCCCAGGAGAGATGGCCGAGATGAGTCAAAGGTGAAATCTGTTTGGGATCCTTCGTCGCGCCTAGTGCGTCCGCCAGATCGGCATTCTCCATGATCAAGGCTCCCGCCTTGACGCTGACAGCGCCGTCTTTGTCCGACCCGCTGCCGTCAACGCCGGAAATGGTGAATTTGCCGACCTTGCCTGCATCGATGTCCTTGCCGAAAACGTCGTGAATATGGATGGCGCCGCCTTCCTTGGGCGCGATATCGATCAGCGGAATCGACATTTCGCCGACTTTCAGTTTTTGCATCAGCGCCGCTTTGTCCTCGGACGAAGTGTCCGGCGTCAGCAGTTTCTCGATTTCTTCCTTGCTGAGATTGGTGCCTTTGAAATCGGCATGTTTGATCGTCATGACGGCGCCGTCCTTCGACGTGGCCGTAAAATCGTCCAGAGCGACCTCGTCGTCCTGCCCGACCGGCCAAGCGGCAGCGCCATGCGGGAACGCGCCGAGGCTGAGGGCAAGCGTCAGCAGAGACGCGCCGGCGAGCGCTGCGCGCGAGGCCGGGCGAAGCGAAAGGTGAAACATGACTTGAACTCCCGAGAAAAGGTCAATGGCGCTCGAGCGGGCGAGCGGATGGCCCCCGCCAGATCGCAAAGCCGCCCCGATCGCGACGCATGCGTTCAAGCCCCACCGGCCGGGAAGATGCCCTAAGACGAGCCGCGTGTCGATGGACGCAGGCGACATGAAACAAGCAACGCCTCGAAATCGAGGGATTATCGCCGCGCCCAATAGATAAGGGCGGCCGGAGCCGCCCTTTCGCCGAAGTAAACTTGAGAAGAAACGCCGGTTAGCGCTTCGAGAACTGGAAGCTCGCGCGGGCTTTCTTGTGGCCGTATTTCTTGCGTTCGACGACGCGGGAATCGCGCGTCAGGAAGCCTTCCTTCTTGAGGGCTCCGCGCAGTTCCGGCTCGTAATAGGTCAAGGCCTTCGACAGGCCGTGACGCACCGCGCCGGCCTGCCCGGAGAGGCCGCCGCCGGCGACGGTGATCAACAGGTCATATTGGGCGAGCCGGTTGGCGACGACCAGCGGCTGGTTGAGGATCATGCGCAGAACCGGACGCGCGAAATAGACGTCGAGCGGACGGCCATTGACGGTGACGGCGCCCTTGCCGGGCTTGATCCAGACGCGGGCGACGGCGTTCTTGCGCTTGCCGGTCGCATAGGCGCGGCCCTGTTTGTCGAGCTTCTGCACGTAATGCGGGGCATCGGCGGGCGCGGCTTCCGAGCCCTTCAGATCCGCGAGCGATGAGAGAGTTTCGGCCATATCTGTCAAGCGCTCCGGCTGTTCTTGGCGTTAAGTTTGGCGATGTCGAAAACGACAGGCGCCTGGGCGGCGTGCGGGTGATCGGGACCCTTGTAGACGCGCAGGTTGCTGAATTGCTGGCGCCCGAGCGGGCCGCGCGGCAGCATGCGCTCGACCGCCTTTTCGACGATGCGCTCGGGGAACTTGCCCTCGAGGATCGACTTGGCCGACCGCTCTTTGATGCCGCCGATATAGCCGGTGTAATGATGATAGACCTTGTTGTCGCGCTTGCGGCCGGTCAAAACCACTTTCTCGGCGTTGATGATGATCACATTGTCGCCATCGTCGATATGGGGCGTAAACGAGGGCTTGTGCTTGCCGCGCAGATGCATCGCGACGATCGTCGCGAGGCGTCCGACGACAAGACCCTTGGCGTCGATGAGAAGCCACTTCTTCTCGACATCGGCCGTCTTGGTCGAATGGGTCTTACCGAACATGAAGCAAAATTCCGTGCATGCGAGCGCCGTTCACCGCTGCGGCGAACCGGTCCGTGGCGGGCTTATAGAGGGGAACCAAGCGACAGGTCAATGATAAATCGTCGCGTTTGACCACGCGAGCGCCTAGAAATACATGGGCTGCGCGGATGAGGTATTATAATACCACATCGCCGTCGCCGCGCGGCGGGATCGAATAGGTGCCCGTCGCATGGGCGACAATGTCGGGCGCGTCGGTCGAGAACATGGTCACTTCCCCCACCGCCAGCCTTTTGCCCAGCTTCAACAGGCGCGCCTCGCCGATAAGGTCGGCGGGCCCGGGTTTGCGCAGGAAATTGATATTGAGATTGGTGGTGACGGCGAGTTTGACGCGCCCGAGTTGCGCCAGAATGGCGACATACAGCGAGACATCGGCGAGCGCGAACAGCGTCGGTCCCGAAATGGTGCCGCCGGGGCGAAGATGGTCGACGCGATAATGAAGCCGCATGCGCGCGCTCATCGGCCCGACCGCCTCGATGCTGTAATTCCGCCCGATGCCGATCTGCGGAAACTCCTGGGCGAGATAGGCCGAGAGGCTTTCCGCCGACAGGGCGATACTGGCGTCTGGTTTCATGGCGCTTCCAACAAAATCGAATGATCCGATCTGACTCGGCCCGCACGGCCGCCCATCGATGATAGAGGCCCGCTAAGCGAAGTCGAGCGGCGCGATTGACCGTGAGGAGCGGTGGCGGGGTTGTCGTGTGGAAGGCGCCGGCGAGGGAGGGGCTGTCATTGATGGGCGTCAACGCTTGCGGCGTCGGCATGGCGCCAGGATAATGCGATTTGGCGCGTGGACCTCTGAGATCGCGAATGCCGCCTCGACGTATCGTCATCGTAGGCTGCTCCGGCAGCGGCAAGTCGACTTTGGCCCGCAAGCTCGCGCGGCAACTCGGCCTCCCTGTCGTGCATCTCGACGTGCTCTATTATTTGCCCGGCTGGAAAAAATCGAGCCTGGCCGAGTTCCGTGCGCGCGTCGCGGCCGCGCACGGTGGTGATGCCTGGATCAGTGAAGGCAATTTCGCATCGTGGACGTTCGCCATTCGGCTGTCGCGCGCCGATGCCATCATAGCGCTCGAACGTCCCCGTTGGCTCTGCTTGTGGCGGGTCGTTTGGCGCGCCGTCGCTGAGCGACGCAAACGCCCCGATCTGCCCTTTGGCTGCCGCGAGCAGATTGATCGAGATCTGCTGGACTTCATCTGGAACTATGGAAAGGTAGGTGGGCCGGAGATGGAGGCGGCGCGAAGGGACTATGGTCCCGCGATACCGATGATCCGCCTCAGGAGTGACCGAGAGATTGCTGCGTTTCTCGCATCGCCACAGTTCCCCGCGATGGAGGCTGTCATGGCGACGGGCTCCAGCGGAGGGTTGCGTGAGGGCGCAGGATCGTAATTCTGGCGCCATCGGCCGCTATCCTTCGCCTTTCCGGCGAGGCTGGCGATCGACCGAACTCCACAGATGACGTCAAAGCTCTCCAGTCTAGCGGCCCTCGTCATTGCCCTTCTGCTCGCGGCCGGACGATACGCCAACGCCGGCGATGCCGAGGCTGTCGCCAGCGATGGGGTCGGCGACACACTATGCGCCACCATCACCGCGTCAGCGACGGCGAACAAGCTGCCGATCGGCTTCTTCACCCGCCTGATCTGGAAGGAAAGCAGCCTGCGCATCGATGTCACCAGCCCGGCGGGCGCGCAGGGCATCGCGCAATTCATGCCCGGCACCGCCGCCGCTCGGGGCCTCGCCAATCCCTTCGATCCCGACGCGGCATTGCCGGAGGCGGCGAAATTTCTCGCCGAGCTTTCCACGCAATTTGGCAATCTTGGCCTGGCGGCCGCCGCCTATAACGCCGGGCCGACCCGACTTGCTCATTGGCTCGCGGGGCAAGGCGACTTGCCGCTCGAGACGCGCGACTTCGTGCTGGCGATCACCGCGCGCCCCGTCGAGGATTGGGTTAAGCCCCAGCCGATTGATCCAGCCGCGCCGGACAAGGCGGCGAGCGCCGAGGAATCCTGCGCGCAAATCATCGTCGCCTTGCGCGGCTCGACTCCCGCGGCATTCGTCGGCGAATCGCCTTTCGCGCCTTGGGGCGTGCAATTGGCGGGCAATTTTTCCAAGGACCTCGCGCTCGCCGTTTTTGCGCGAGAACGGGATCGCTACAAAGAAGTCCTGGGCGATATCGAGCCCTTCGTCCTGGCGACGCGGCTGCGCAGTCGCGGCGCGCGCGCGTTTTTTCGCGTTCGCCTGCCCTCGCCGACGCAGGCGGGCGCGCAGCAGATTTGCCACAAGCTGCATCTATTGGGCGGAAGCTGTATCGTGTTGCGTTCCTGAACCGGCCCCGAAATCGGGGAGGCGAACGAATTGGCGATCGCGGAGCTGAAATGAACGATCTTTCTTTTCCCGCGAAAGCGCGCCCGATTCTGACCAGCCAGGGGCGAGGCTGGCGCGGTCTTGAAGCCGAATTTCGTCGCATCTCCGCCGGTCCGACAAAGGTTGCAGGGTCGTTGACGCATCGGCTCGGCATTCATCACGGCCCCTCCGTCAATGCCGCCTGCCGATGCGACGGCGTCGTTCAGCGGCGCGTTCAATCGCATGGCGACGCCGATTTCGTGCCCGCCGGGCTTGATGGCGAATGGGAAGACGACGCCGATTGCACCATCCTGACGCTTTCGCTGAGCGCCCCCCTCCTCCGCCAGGCCGCCGAGGAGATCGGCATCAATCCCGATTCCATGATTCTCGCGCCGCGATTTCAGCTCCGCGATTCTGGAATTGAGCACATCGCCTGGGCGCTCAAAGCCGAATTGGAAGCGAGCGTTTTTTCCGATCGCCTTTATATCGACAGTCTCGCATTGGCTTTGGCGGCGCGGCTGGCCAGTTTGCAGGCCGATCGACCAAGACAATCACGGCCGCTGAAGCAAACGCTGTCGCCGCGCCAGAAGCGGCGGCTTCTCGATTTCATCGAAGCCAATCTCGATCAAAGCCTTTCGCTTGCCGATCTGGCTGGCGTCGCCGGCGTCGGCGTATCGCAATTGAAGGCGTTGTTCCCGCAATCTCTGGGCCTGCCGGTCCACCAATATGTCATGCGCCGCCGCGTCGAGCGCGCCAAATGCTTGTTGCTGTCGGGGGAAGCGCCGATCAGCGAGACGGCGCTGGCCGCGGGCTTCGCGCATCAGAGCCACATGGCGCAATGGATGAAGCGCATCCTCGGCGTCACGCCGCGCGCGCTCATCGCGATGCGGCGATAATTCTAGCCGCGAAGAATGTTCGGCCAAACCCGCGCAAAATCGGCCGAACCTGCAAGAAAATCGCGCGGCGCCGCGCCATCCTCTCAAAGGAAAACTTATTGGAGGATCAGAGATGTTCGCAGTGCTGGGAGCAACCGGAAAAGCCGGCGGCGCGTCAGTGCGCGCCTTGCGCGAGCGCGGCCTGCCCGTGCGCGCCATTGTGCGCGACCAAAGGAAAGCCGGGGATTTCGAAGCGCTGGGTTGCGAGATCGCGATCGCCGATTTTCGCGATGCGCCCTCGCTCGCCAAAGCCATCGCGGGCGCGAAAGCGGTGCAGGCGATCTGCCCCGCCGTCCCGCAGGCCGAAGACACCGCCGCCGACATGCGCGGCATGATCGATGCCATCCACGACGCGCTGATCGCCGCGAAGACCGAGAAAGTCGTAGCGATCTCGGATTACGGCGCGGAGCGAAGCTCCGGCACGGGCATCACCCTCGCCTTCCACTATCTCGAGGCGCGATTGCGCGAGACGCCGGCGAAATTGACGCTGCTGCGATCGAGCGAGCATATGCAGAACTGGGCGCGTTCGTTCAAGGCCGCCGCCACGACCGGCATTCTGCCGAGCCTGCACCACCCTCTGACCAAAGTATTTCCGATGGTCTCGGCGCAGGACCTCGGCCTTGTCGCGGCCGATCTCCTGGCGTCGGCCGACGCAGAGGAATCGCCGCGCATCGTTTATGTCGAGGGACCGCGCCGCTATACCGCGCTCGATGTCGCCAAGGCCGTCAGCGGCGCATTCGGCCGGCAGATCGTCGCGCGCGAACTGCCGCGGTCGGAGTGGATGACGAGTCTCACGCGTGGCGGCCTGAGCCCGGCCTATGCCGGCCTCGTCGCCGAACTCTATGACGCCCATAATGCCGGCCTGATCGATGTGGAGCGCGGAGCCGTGGACATCCGGCGCGGCGCGACGGATTTTGCCGACCTGCCGATGCTGCGGCCCGCGGCGCTGGCCGGCGCGGAAGCGCCCGTTTGCGAGCGGGCTTGAGGAGCTAAGAACGCGTCGTGGCCGGCGGCGTCGAGGTCAGGCCGGCGATCAGCTTGGCGAGCAACCGATCCAGCGCCGCCTGCTCGGCGCGCGTCAGGTGGTCGAGTATGGCGCGTTCGTTCGCTACATGGGCGCCGACAGCTTCGTCGATCAGCGCGCCGCCCTTCCGCGTGAGGGTGACCAAGGCGCCGCGGCGATCGCTCGGATGCGGCCGCCGCTCAACGAAACCAGCCTTCTCCAGGCGATCGATACGATTGGTCATGCCGCCCGACGAGATCATCGTCGCTTCATAAAGCGCTGTCGGCGTCAGAGCGTAAGGCGCGCCGGAGCGACGCAGCGTCGCCAGCACATCGAACTCGCCGGCTTGCAGACCGAAACCCGCAAACACCGGCTCCAGACGATCGCGCGCGACGAGCAGCGCCGCCTCTGCGAGCCGCCCCAGCACCGCCATCGGCGCCGAATCAAGATCCGGGCGCTCCTTGCGCCATTGCGCCAGGGCGTTGGCCGCGCGGTCAGGCATCGCTGGACCTCATATATCTTGACATAAAGATACATTACATTAAGACAGTACGAAGGAAAGAAGCGGCAGGCAAGGCCTCCAGCCGCGATCCTTCATCGCCTTCGGCGAGGTCGAAGCTTATGTCCATACTTGTCCAGGACGCCAGCCGCGCTGAGAAGGCGTCCCTGCTGCCCCTCGCCTGCCTGCTCATCGTTGGCGCACTGCTCGGGCTGACGGCCAATGTCGTGAAAATCGCCGTCGGCGCCGGCTGGCCTCCGCTGCCGTTCCTGTTTTGGGCGACGCTCGGCGCGGGGCTTCTCCTCCTGTGCGGCGCCCTCGCCAGTCGCAATGCGCCGCGCGGCGGCTTTCGCGAGCTTCGGTATTATCTCGCCACCGGCGCGCTTAGCATCGCGATCCCCAACGCGCTGTTGTTCGCCGCCGTCGCCCATGTCGGCGCGAGCTTCGTGGCGGTCTGCCTGTCGCTGCCACCCTTGCTTACCTACGGGCTCGCGCTGACGATGGGCATGGAGCGGCTTCGTGGCTTACGCGCCGCCGGCATCGCCTTCGGCCTGATCGGCGCGGTCGCCCTCGGCCTCACCAAAGCGACCGCGGGGATCATTGATCCCCTCTGGATCGTCGCCGCGCTGATCGGCCCATTCTTCGTCGCCCTCGGCAACATCTATCGGACGATCCGCTGGCCACCGGGCGCGACCGCTTTGTCGCTGGCGCCGGGCATGCTGCTCGCCGGCGCGGCCTTTCTCCTCGCCTATATCGCGGCGACGGGAGGGAACTTCCTGCCGCTGTCGCGGGACGCCGCGGCGTTCTGGATTCTCTCCGCGCAGGCGATCATCTTCACAGCGACCTATTCGCTCTACTTCGTGCTGCAGAAACTCGCGGGACCTGTCTATCTCAGCCAGATCGGTTCGGTCGGCGCTATTTTCGGAGCGGCGCTCGCCGTATTCGCGCTTGGCGAACCTGCCGGCGCCGCCTTGTTCCTCGCCGCGAGCGCTATCCTGTTTGGCGTCTTTCTGGTCAATTGGGCGCGCTGATGCGACAGCCGGAGCGGCGGCGTCAAGCTGAGTGAGGATGACGTCCATGTTCACGCCGCCGGATCCAGCCTGGGAGACCAAGGTCCGCGACAGCTTCGACCGACAGGGCTATATGCGCTATCTTGATGCGCGCCTCACGCGAGTCGAACCAGGGCTGGTGGAGATCGCGGTGGCGTTTCGGCCGGAATTGACCCAGCAGCATGGGTTCTTCCACGCCGGCGTCTCAAGTTCGATCGCCGACACCGCCGGCGGCTATGCCGGTTTTTCGCTGTTCCCGGCGCGCAGCTCGGTGCTCACCGTCGAGTTCAAGATCAATCTCGTCGCCGCCGCGAAGGGAGAAAGGCTGCGCGCGATCGGCGCCGTTATCAAGCCGGGGCGAACGCTCACGATCTGCGACCTGAAAGTCTTCGCGGTTTCGGGCGAACGGGAAGTCCTCTGCGCCACCGGACTGCAAACGCTGATGCGGCTCGATGATCGCGCCGACAGCTAACCGAGGGCCGCTTGAAGATTGGATTGCTAGATATCAGTTGTGTTAGCTAGAGCGTGACGCCTTTGCCGGAAATGCCCGGCCGTCATTGCGAGGGAGCGAGGCGACGAAGCGATCCAGACGAGGCTTCTGAAACCCTTCGTCTGGATTGCTTCGCTGCCGCTCGCAATCACGGCGCAGCTATCTGGCCATTGGCGGTCTATTCTAAGGCTCCGTCATCATTCGTCTTCGCGGGTTCTCGAACATGAAATCCTCAGCCGCGCGCAGCGTCGCCGCCAGCCTTCTGCGCCGCGACGATTCCGCCGGCGTCGCCACCCTGACCCTCACCGCGCCCGTCTCGCGCAACGCGCTGTCGCTGGCGATGATCGAGACGCTGAGCGCCGCGCTCGCCGATATCGCGCACGCGCCGAACATCCGCGCGATAACTATCGCCGGCGAAGGGCCGGCGTTTTCTTCCGGTCACGATTTGCGCGAGCTGGCGTCGCACAGGAGCGACCGCGATGGCGGCGAGGAATTTTACCAGCGCTTGATGGCCTCCTGCGCTGCGATGATGCAGGCGATTGTCGCTCTGCCCAAACCCGTGATCGCGGCGATCGAGGGCGTCGCCACCGCGGCGGGATGCCAGCTCGTCGCCGCCTGCGACCTCGCCATTGCGGGACAGGACGCGCGTTTCGCCACGCCGGGCGTCAATATCGCGCTGTTCTGCTCGACGCCGCTCGTCGCCATCGCGCGCACGATCTCGCGCAAGCACGCGATGGAAATGGCGCTGACCGGCGCGCTCTATTCCGCCAATGAGGCCGAACGCTTCGGTCTGATCAACCGGGTCGTTCCCGCCGGCCGCGCATTGACCGAGGCGCAAAAGATGGCGAGCGACCTCGCGTCGCGCTCGGCCAAAACATTAGCGATCGGCAAGAAGGCCTTTTACGATCAGGTCGAATTGAATCTTGGCGACGCTTATGCGCGCGCCGGGCGCGCGATGGTCGAGAATTTGCTCCATGCCGATGCGGACGAGGGCATCGGCGCCTTCCTTGAAAAACGGCGCCCGCACTGGGAAAACGAATGAACAGGCAGGAAGCGCGGTCGAAATGAATCACGATTCTTACCCTGAAGCGTACATCCGCGGCATTCTCGGCGAGGTGAAGACGATCGCCATGGTCGGCGCCTCGGCCAATCAGGCGCGGCCGTCCTTCTTCGTCCTCAAATACCTGGCGGGGCGCGGCTACAATATGCTGCCGATCAATCCGGGACTGGCGGGCGGGACGATCGAGGGGATCAAGGTTTATGGCTCGCTGGCGAAGGCGCCGGGGCCGATCGACATGGTCGATATTTTTCGAAATTCAGAGGCGGCGGGCGCCGTCGTCGACGAAGCGCTGGCGCTTGTCCCCTTGCCCAAAGTGATCTGGATGCAACTTGGCGTGCGCAATGATGCGGCGGCGGCGCGCGCCGAGGCGCAGGGCGTCAAGATCGTGATGAACCGCTGTCCGAAAATCGAATATGGCCGCCTCTCCGGCGAGATCGGCTGGACCGGGGTCAATTCCCGCGTCATCTCCGCGCGCAAGCCGGTGCGCGCAGGGACGGGATTTCAGCGGCTGACGATCAACACGGAATGATCGCAGGTCCCCTATCCGACAGCGGGCAAAGCCCGGTCCGACCGGCGAGGCGCGTCGATCGCCTCTGCGTGGGCGCCGTTCGCCACCGGCGATTTCGCCGCGAAGGCATGCGGCGCGAGTTCCCGCAACTGGCGGCGGATCTGGTCGCTATCCTCATCCGGCCGGCCGACCTGGAATTGGCCGATCAGCAGCGACAATTGCTCGGTCTCCTCGGCGAGCGCATGGCTCGCCGCCGTCGATTGCTCGACCATCGCCGCGTTCTGTTGCGTCACCTGGTCCATCTGGTTGATCGCCGAATTGACTTCCTCCAGCGCGGTCGATTGCTCCTTGGCGCCCGAGGCGATCTCGGCGACGACATTGTTGATCTCGCTCACCTGCGCCATGATCCGCTCAAGCGATTTTCCGGTCTCGGCGACCAATGCGACGCCATGGCTCACTTGTGTCGTCGAAGTTGAAATCAATCCCTTGATCTCCTTGGCGGCTTCCGCCGAACGGTGGGCAAGCGCGCGCACCTCGGTGGCGACGACGGCAAAACCCCTGCCCGCATCGCCGGCCCGCGCCGCCTCCACGCCCGCGTTCAAGGCGAGCAGGCTGGTCTGAAACGCGATCTCGTCGATGACGCCGATGATCTGGCTGATTTGCTGCGACGATTTTTCGATGGCCCCCATCGCGGCGACGGCGTTGCGGATGACTTCGCCGCTCTTCTGCGCATCGCCCTGGGCGGTGGCGACCACTTTACGCGCATGGATCGTGCTTTCGGCCGCCTTGCGCGCGGTGGCGGTGACCTGGTCGAGCGTCGCTGCTGTCTCCTCAAGGCTCGCCGCCTGCTGCTCGGTGCGGCGCGACAGGTCGGAGGTCGCCGCCGAGATTTCCTGCGACCCCGAATGGATGGCGTCGGCGCTGCCGATCACGCCGAGCATCGCTTCTTCGAGCTGGCCGATCGAAGCGTTGAAATCGGCCTGAAGCTTGCGATAAGCCTCAGGGATTTCCTGCGTCATGCGATAGGTCAGGTCTTTGGCGGCAAGTTTCGACAGGCCTGCGCCAATCGAATCGGCGACCGTCGCGCGCTCTCTGGCGATCGCCTCGCGCTGGCCCTGCTCGTTGCGGCCGCGTTCGTCATCGGCGTAGAGACGCTGTTTGGCGGCTTCCTCTTCTAGGCGCGCCTTTTCGATCGCCGCATCGCGGAAAACCAGAACCGCCTTGGCCATCTCGCCGATCTCGTTGCGATCCCCCGCATGGGCGAGCGAGACGTCCAAATTGCCGGTCGCGAGCGATTTCATAATCTGGGTGATCGCGATGATCGGCCGGCCGATGCTCCTGGTGAACGCCAGGGACAGCAGGATCCCAAGCGCGATTCCGGCAATTCCGGTCCAAAGGATCAGCGTCTGGACAAAGCTCGCCGATTCCTTCGCCTCGGCGACCGTCATCTCCGCCGCATCCTTATATTCGGTAGAGAGCTCCTCGCCCAGGAGCGTCATCGAATCCTCGATTTTTGCGGCGTCGGCGGTCGCATTTTTAATGTCGTCGGCGCTAAGGGCGCCATCCTGCTGCTGGGAGAAGCGCAGCCGGTTGGCGAGCTTGCGATAGGTCTTGACCAATTCCGACATTTGCTGCGCTTTGCCGTTGCGATCCGCGTTTGTGGTGCTCGCCAGCAGATCGTTCAACCATTCGTCAGCAACGGCAAAGCTTTCGCCGGATTTGTTCCAGTGCTTTGCATCGCCCGATCCGAGCGCGATCCAGAAATGCATCCGCGCTTCGAAGACGCGCTTTTCGACGCGCTGCTCGAGCACTTCGTCGCCCTTCAATTTGGCGACGCTCTCGAGCGCGTCTTTTGACCGCACGGCGCTGATCGTCGCCAGAGCGCTGATCCCAACCAGCAACAGCAGAATGGCGCCAAACCCGGTCAACAGTTTCGAGGCGATTTTCAACCTACGGAACATGGGCACTCCGAAATCAGACATCGCCGCGAAATTGCCTTCAGCGCCGGCATGCAATTTGGGGAAGATAAGGTAGGCACATTCCGGATCGGGACCGGGATGAACGTCTGGCGTCATGCCATCGACCCGCACGCCTTTGCGGCGTCGGGATCGACACGTCATGGCCCTGTTATAGTGAATGAAGGTTAACCAAACCTCAGCATGGCGCGCGCGGCCGGCCGCGGCGCCTTGCTGCTTAAGGCAAAATAGGACTTGCCATTTAGATGATCGATCATTTAATGACTGATCATCAATCGACTTGCCGCGATGAATCCCGAGCACGAACGAATCCGCAGCGCCTTCGGGGCGCTGATTTCGCAGACCGCGCGCATCTGGCGCCGCGCAGTCGACCGCCGCCTCAATCCCTACGGCCTCACCGAGGCGAACTGGCTTCCTCTCCTCCGCGTCGCCCGCGCGCCGGCGGCGATGCGCCAGAAGGATCTCGCCGCCTCACTGTCGCTCGATAATTCCTCGGTCGTGCGCCTCCTCGATGCGCTTGAGGAAGCCGGCTTCGTCGAACGCCGCGAAGATTCCGACCGGCGCGCCAAGGCGATCGTTCTGACGGCGAGCGGCCGCGCTATCGTCAATCAGGTGGAGGACGTCGCCCGGCAGGTGCGCGAGGACGCACTGCTCGGCCTACCCGCCGAGGATGTCGAGACAAGCGCGCGCGTGCTCAGCCACATATGCCGAGTTCTGGCGCCGCACGGCGAGGGGGCGCCGTGAACCGTCCGATGCGCGATTTGCCGGGCGGCGCCCTTTTGGAGACGCCGCGTCCGCTGGTTCCGCTCTGGCTGTTGGCGCTGTTCACTTTCAGCGGCACGCTCGGCATGCATATTTTCGTGCCGGCGCTGCCAAGCGCCGGGCGCGATCTCGGCGCCGGCATCGGAATCATGCAATGGACGGTGAGCCTCTACATATTCGGCCTCGCCGTCGGACAACTTGGCTATGGGCCGATTTCCGACCGGTTCGGACGCCGTCCGGCGCTCATGGCCGGGCTCGCGCTTTACACGATCGCCGGGCTCGCGGCGGCGCTGGCGCCGGACACGCATGCTTTGATCGCCGCCCGGTTTTTCCAGGCAGTCGGCGGCTGCGCGGGAATGGTGCTGGGGCGCGCGATCGTGCGCGACACGGCGCCGCCGCTAGGCGCGGCGCGACGGCTCGCCCTGATGAACCTGATGGTGACGCTCGGACCCGGCGCCGCGCCGATCGTCGGCGGCGCGATGGCCTCGACGCTTGGCTGGCGATCGATTTTCTTCTTCCTCGCCGCGCTGGGCTTCGCCAACGCGCTCTTTGCATGGCGCCTGCTGCCGGAGACGGGACCAACGGGCGCGACCGTCAAGGCCTCGGCGCTGGCGCGCGATTACCGACGCCTGATCGCCTCGCCGGCCTTTTTGGGCTATGCGATCGGCGGCGGCTGCGCGACCACTTCGATGTACGCGTTCATCGCCTGCGCGCCCTTCATCTTTGGCGAACAATTGCATCGCTCAGCCCAGGAAATCGGGATTTATATCGCCATTCTGGTTTCGGGCGTCTGGCTCGGCAGTTTTCTGATGAGCCGCCTGATCGTCACCATTCCGATGGCGCGGCTGTTGATCGGCGCCAATGCGATGAGCGGCATCGCGGCGTTTGCCTTTCTTGGCGCGGCCCTGACCTCGCATTTGAGCGTGACGCTGATCGTCGGCGCGATGTTCGTCTTTACGCTCGGCGCCGGCATCGCATCGCCCGCCGCGCTCACCCAGGCGATCAGCGTCAATCCGCGCGTCATCGGATCAGCGTCCGGCCTCTACGGATTCGCCCAGATGGGCGTCGGCGCGCTGTGCACCGCATTGGCGGGACTCGGGAAAGACGCTGCGTTGTCGGCGGCGATTGTGCTGGCTGCCGCGGCTGTCATCGGCCAGGCTTCGTTCTGGATTGCGCTCTACTGGCGGGAGACGAGCGTCGCCGATGACAATTCCGTTCCGCCGCCGCCGACGAAGCGATGATGAAGGGCCAACTCAGCAGCAGATTGAACAGATTCAAACTGCGTGGTTTGACCTCGCGCAATATGCGCCAAAGTGAAGAAATAATTGTTCCGCGCAATAGGGAGACAAGAGGAAATCTTGACGAATCCGACGGGACATTCGCAATTTCATTGACTTTGCGCGAAATGGCCCTATAGCTGCGCCCGCCGAGAGCCCTTGCGCGGGTCCGGCATTGCGCGGCGCGAAGAGCGCGCCCTCCCATGAATAGCGCTATCGGCGCACGGCGTTTCTCAAACGCCTGAAGCGTCCCATCTAGGCAGAACAAATGAAGTTTAGTGAACTCGGCCTGAGCGAGAAAGTGCTCAAAGCCGTCGAATCGTCGGGGTACGACACGCCGACGCCTATCCAGGAACAAGCCATTCCGCACGCCCTCGAGGGCCGCGACGTGCTCGGCATCGCCCAAACGGGCACCGGCAAGACCGCCGCCTTCACCTTGCCCATGCTTTCGCTATTGGAAAAGGGGCGCGCCCGCGCGCGCATGCCGCGCACGTTGATCCTCGAGCCGACGCGCGAGCTCGCTGCGCAGGTCGAGGAAGCCTTCGGCAAATATGGCGTCAATCACAAACTCAATCTCGCGCTGCTGATCGGCGGCGTGTCGTTCGGCGATCAGGAAGCCAAAATCACGCGCGGCGCCGATGTGCTGATCGCCACGCCCGGCCGCCTGCTTGATTTCGTCGAGCGCGGCAAATTGCTGCTGACCGGCATTGAAATCCTCGTCATCGACGAAGCCGACCGCATGCTCGACATGGGCTTCATCCCCGATATCGAGCGCATCTGCAAACTGGTGCCGTTCACCCGCCAGACGCTGTTCTTCTCGGCGACGATGCCGCCCGAAATCACCCGCCTCGTCGACACGTTCCTGCACAATCCGGTGCGCGTCGAAGTGGCGCGCGCCGCCTCCACGGCGGCCGGCATCACGCAGACGCTGGTGCGCTCGGGCTCATCGCCTGAGGAAAAGCGCGCGACCTTACGCAAGATCATTCGCGGCGCCGAAAATTTCAAGAATGCGATCATCTTCTGCAATCGCAAGCGCGACGTTCAGGTCGTCTATCGTTCGCTGGAGAAACACGGCTTCTCGGTCGGCGCGCTGCATGGCGATCTTGACCAGCGCACGCGCATGGCGGCGCTCGACGCCTTCCGCAATGACCAGGTGCAATTGCTGGTCTGTTCGGATGTGGCGGCGCGCGGGCTCGACATTCCCGACGTCAGCCATGTCATCAATTACGATCCGCCGCATCATGCGGAGGATTACGTGCACCGGATCGGGCGCACCGGTCGCGCCGGCAAGCTTGGCGCGGCGCTGACCATCGTCTCGCGCGCCGATGCGCGCGCCGTCGACGACATCGAAAAACTGATCGAACGCAAGATCGACTGGCAGGTTGGCGGCGAGGAGCCGGCGGCTGAGGAGGAAACGATCGAACCGCGGGCGCGCGGCCGCGAACGCGGTAGCCGGTCCAGCGGCGGCGATTCGCGTCGCCATCGCGCCGAGCGCCCCGCTCGGCTCGTCCATCCGGAGGCGGCGCAGGAACCGGCGGATCAGGCATCGCCAAGTCAGGAATTGCGAAGTCAGGAATCGCGAAGTCACGAACCCAGGCGCCGCGAACGCCATCGTCCACCGGAGCACGAGAAGAAGGCGCCCGTCCACGCCGAGCGCCACGAAAGCCCGCGCGAGGCTCGCCCGCATCGCCAGCCGGTTCGGCCAGGCGACGCCAGCCGGCCGCCGCGCCAGGACATTGCGGCGCGCTCCGATCATTCTTCGGAAGATTCCGGCGCACGGATCGTCGGCATGGGCGATCACGTCCCGAGCTTCCTGCTGCGCGCGGTTAAATTGCCGCCGGTCAAGGTCGAGGCGGAGGAGTAAAGTTCAGGCGCGCTTGTTTCGCATCGCCTTGACGACATCCAAATCTTTGGCCTTGGACAAACGCGCATATTGGCGCGACTCGCGCGGATAGATAGCGAGCCTGCCGTCTTCGTCGTAATGGGCGCCCCAACCGTAGCTTTTGGTCAGCGGCGAGGCGCGCATGCAGGCGTGCGATCGTGAAAAGAGTTCGGCGCGGATTTCATCGCCGCGCGCCTTGCGCTCCTGCTCAGGAATTTGGCTTCGCGCCAAGTGAACTTCGAAGATCAAATCTTCGAGCGTATATTTGTAGGGATGGGCGGATAAGAATTCATATTGCAGCGCTGCGACCGTCGCTTTGCCGCCCTTCTGCGAAGGAGTGATCGCTGACGCGGCAGGGCAATCGTCGGCGACTGCGACAAATGTCTTGGTGATGTACAGAGCCATCGGATCGCGCCGCTCGTTTATCTTGGGATTGCCCAGAGTTACGCCTTCTTGCGCGCCGGCTTCACGCTTTTAACCTGCCTGACGGTCTTTGCACTCTTTGCCGGCTTCGCGCCTTTCGCCGCCTTGGCTTTGCGCGCCATCGCCTTGGCGGCCTTCGCCTCGCCGATTCTTCGCGCCGCGGCCAGAGCGAGGCCGCTCCATCGCTTGATTTCGTCGGGATCGTCATAAGCGCTGGCGACGAGTCGCCAGAGGTTCGTGGTTATCGCCTTGGTCCCGCGCTGATAGACGAACGGCGTCGAGCCGGCGGCGGCGAGCGCGGCGGCGCTGTCCGCATCGGTGCGCAGGTAAATATCGCCGCGCAGCGACAGCGCGAAGCACCAGCCGTCGGCGTAGATCCCGTGACCGCTGAACATGCGCTTGACGGCGACCGGGCCGAACGGCTCGAATAATTCTTTCAAGCCTTCGGCGTCCATGCCTCAGCCCCGTTCAGGCGCTGGCGGGAAGAGCGTCCGGGCTCGCCGGCGTGATCGCCACGCTTTCGCCGCAGCCGCAGGCGGAAGTCTCGTTGGGATTGACGAAGACAAAGCCCGATGACAGGCGCTCGGTCTTGAAATCCATCCGCGTGCCGAGCAGGAAAAGCACCGCCTTCGGGTCGATCAGCACGCGCACGCCCTTGTCCTCGATGATCTCGTCGTGCGGCGCGGTCTCTTCGGCAAATTCCATCGTATAGGACATGCCGGCGCAGCCGCCGTTCTTGACGCCGACACGCAGGCCGGCGATTGGCTTGTCGGAAGCCGCGATGATTTCCTGCACCCGCGCCGCCGCCGCGTCGGTCAGCGTCATCACTTTGAATCTGGAGCTTATCGATCCCATCGGTCTCTCCTTCGACCGGGTTCAAGGCCCGGCGAATTCACCAGCAATATAAACATGACGGCCGAAGATTAACAGGGCGGTCAGGGCCTCAGATAAATCCAGCCCGCCGCTTGCATATCGGCCAGCAGCACCACCCCGCCCTTTTCGGCGATTGCAAAGCCCGGGGCCAAATCGTCGAGCGTCAGCTTCATCGCCGCCATCGTATGGGCGCAGGCGTGAAAGGCGATTCCCGCCTTGATGCGCGCCCCGGCGTCCTCCAGAATCGCCCGGTTCGAGCCGGCGCGCCGAAAGCTCGCCAGCGCCGGCCCATGCACGACGACGGCCAGCGTGATTTGACCGGGGCCGCCTGCGCCCTCCAGATGATTGGCGAGATTGCCGAGGACGAAAGCGACCTTTTCGGTATCGGCAAGATGGTAGACGACCTTTTGCGCGCGCGGCGCCTCAGCCCGCGCTTCGGCAGCCGCCAAAAGTCCGACGCTCGCGGCCAGAGCAGTCCTGACGACGTCGCGGCGATCCATGGTCGCACCTCCGGACCAGGCAAAAGGCTCTATTGGCCACGCGCCAGCAAGGCTTTTTCAGCCTTGTCGGCGGCGAGCGGCATGCATTCGCTCAATGCGGCGCGGTCGACGCGAAACAATTTGTCGTCGGGACCGAAGGCGCCATGCACGGTGTCGTTGTCCTCAGCGCCCGGGCGCCACATACGCGCGCCATTGGGGATCGTCAGCAGCACCGAGCCATTGTCCTTCAAAGCGACATCGATGCCGCCGCCGTCGCAAGCGACGGCGCAATGGGCGGTGACCGCCCCGCCCGCCTCGTCCTCAGGGTGCGGCTTCACGCAATCGCCTTCGGTCTCGAAATAATGCTTGCGATTGCGGAAATTCACGCCGACGCGCAGATCGTAACTGTCGGGATTTTCGGAATCGATCAGCACCAGCAGCGTCATCGTGCGCACGTTCTGCTGGGGATGCGTCGCCAGATGAGCATCGTCGTAGACCCGGTTGAAACAGGCGGGCGTCTTGCCCTTGCCGGGCGTGCGGCCCATCAGCTTTTTGATGAAATCTTCGGGATTCGCGGGCGAGGCGGCGAAGGCCGCATGCGGAACAAGGAACGAGACGGCGAGAGCGGCGAGCACCCCGCCGCGGATCAGTTGTTTCATCAAAGCCCCCATGCGCGACAGCGAGGCTAGCAGATTACGGTCCGGCCCAGAAGCGCGCGGGGCGCCGCCGGCGCTGTCGCGAAACGCGCCTGTCACGGCAACTCGGCGCCCATCGCATCGGCGATCGTCTGGAAATCTCCCGCGCTCACGGAAAACAGGCCGAACCGGAAAGGCCCGCCCCAGCTCTGTTTGCCGGCGGTGAAATCCAACGCGTCGAGCAAGGGCCTGATCGGCGCTTCGACCGCTTCGGCCCAGACGACGTCGCGGCGATGGGGATGAAAGCCCTCGCCCATGTCGAAGATATAGGGGTCGCCGTCCCACACCCGGCCGATCGCCGTGAAGGCCTGCAGGCGATCCGAGCCGCCAAAATTGGTGGTCGGCGAGTAATAGCAGACATAATCGCCGGTTCGGATCCGCTTCAGCGGCGCGCCTTTGCCGTGACAGACCTGCATGAAGCCTCCGGCGCGCCCGCGCCGGACATGCTCGGCCGAGGCGACCGCAATCCAGTATTGAGCGGGGCGAGGCGATTTGTGCGAAAGTCCCGCGGCGACGGTCTTGGCGGTCGCGGCGGCATGGAAGGCGCGACTCGCGTCGAACCCTTCCCGACAAAGAATTGCGGAATTTAGATCGCTCATCGCCCGGTCTCCCATCTTCGGATGAGAGACGAACTTATTGGGCGACGCTGTCAGTTTCTGTCAGCAGCCCAACATAGCAGAAGGCCGGATGACATAAGTTCGCGGTCGAGCGCGACCAAGAGAGCCTCGCCCTCGGGATCGAGCCGCATTTCAAGATTTCAAGGCTTGCGCGCGCGTTCTGACTGCACGGCCGCCTCATGATACCAGCCGCTGCCGAAGTCGACGGTGGGAACGGCGCGCATGCGATGATCGAGCGCTGGCTTGATCTCGCGGCTGGAGGCGACGGCGCCGACGGCTATCCGCCGCGGAAACTGATAGATTTTTGCCGAGGTCGGCGGTGAATTCATGTTCATGGAAATGTCCTCATTGCATCGTGGGCGTCCGAGATAGGTAAGAGTGCGCGCTAAACAAGGTTCGACAATAGCAGAGATGCACACGATTCGCGCGAACTGCTTCAAATAAAATCTTGCAATGCCTAGAGAATAGGCAAATTCGCTTCTGATGCTTTTCGCGGCGCCGGTGATTAACGAAACCTGCGGGGGCGTCTCGCTGGCATAAAAAATGCTCCCCCGCTAAGCCGTTGGCGGCAATGCGCAATCACGAGTGCGTTGACGACGGGATCGAAATCGCGAGAGGGTCGCAATGACAAAGTATAAACTCGAGTATATTTGGCTTGACGGATATACTCCTGTGCCAAATCTTCGTGGGAAGACGCAGATCAAGGAATACGACAGCTTTCCGACGCTGGAAAAGCTTCCTCTCTGGGGCTTCGACGGCAGCTCCACGATGCAGGCGGAAGGCAAAAGCTCCGATTGCGTCCTCAAGCCGGTCGCCGTCTATCCCGATAGCGAGCGCAAGAATGGCGCGCTCGTCATGTGCGAAGTGATGATGCCCGACGGCGTCACCCCGCACCCCTCGAACAAGCGCGCGACCATCCTCGACGATTCCGGCGCGTGGTTCGGCTTCGAGCAGGAATATTTCATGTATAAGGATGGCCGCCCGCTCGGCTTTCCGGAGGCCGGCTATCCCGCTCCGCAGGGCCCCTATTACACCGGCGTCGGCTACAAGAACGTCGGCCCGATCGCGCGCAAAATCGTTGAGGAACATCTTGAAGCCTGCTTGGCCGCTGGCATCAACCATGAAGGCATCAATGCGGAAGTCGCGAAAGGCCAGTGGGAATTCCAGATTTTCGGCAAGGGCTCGAAAAAGGCCGCTGACGAAGTCTGGATGGCGCGCTATCTCCTGCAGCGCCTGACGGAAAAATACGGCGTCGACATCGAATATCATTGCAAGCCGCTCGGCGACACCGACTGGAACGGCTCCGGCATGCACGCCAATTTCTCGACCGCCTATATGCGCGAAGTCGGCGGCAAGGATTATTTCGAGAAGCTGATGGCGGCGTTCGAAGCAGCCAGGGCTGATCACATCGCCGTCTATGGTCCCGACAATCACATGCGCCTCACCGGCAAGCACGAGACGGCGTCGATCGATGAATTCAGCTACGGCGTCGCCGATCGCGGCGCGTCGATCCGCGTGCCGCATAGCTTCGCCAATAATGGCTACAAGGGCTATCTCGAGGATCGCCGCCCCAATTCGCAAGGCGACCCCTACCAGATCGCCTCGCAGATTCTGAAGACGGTTGCGTCGGTTTCGATCGAGAAGCAGGCTGCCGCCTGAACGATTCCCGCGGCGTCGCCTGATGAGGCGACGCCGCCTATTTCTTTGTCATGATTGGCGCGCGACAGAGCCCTTGCGGCGCCAAAAGGTGAATGAGATTGGACGGCTCGAAAAAGAAATACCGCAACAATCTGCCTTGTCCCGAAGATACGACCGAGTACGGGGGGCCATTGCTGGTGACGCCGGGCTTCCTGCGCTTCGTTGGCGAATTGCTGTTCGGCGAACGTTGGCAAACGCCGCTCGCCCATGGGCTTGGCGAGGCGCGCGGTAAGCTGCTTTCCCCCGCCACCGTCCATCGCTGGAGCATGGGCGATCGCTCAATTCCTGAATGGGTCGAGCAGGCCTTGCTCGTCATCCTCGACAATGGCCGCCGCGATCTCGACCGTCGCGCCAGAATGACCGGGGCGCTGGCGGCGCGCATCAGAAATCCCGCGCCCCGTGAGCCGGCGGCGCCGGCCGACTGGGCCAACGCGCGCGGCCGCAGCCGGCAGGATTCCTTCCACTAAGGCTGGGACTAAGCCGCGTCGCGATCCCACCCCTCGCGCCCGCGGACATCGCGTTTAATAGCCTCACCGCCGCGGCGGCCCGAGCGCGCGCGCCACCAACGGCAGGAGGCGCGACGCGAGGAGATGATGACCTTCGGGCGTCAGATGGATCCCGTCGGGTTGAAAAAACGCCGCCGGCATGCCTTGACTGCTGTGAAGGTCGATAATCTTGATCTGACGGGCGCTCAGCTTCGCCTTCATGACGGCGATATCGGCGGGCCCTTGCGCCGGATCGACGCCCAAACGATGATTGTTCCACAGGCCGCCGCCAACGTCGAGGATCACGACGCGCGCATCGCCCGAGATGGCGGAGTCGAAACGAGCGAGCATCTGCTGAGTGCCATTGCCGGCAATGCCGGCGTTGGTCACGCTCACCGAATAGCCTTTCGCATGCAGCATGGTCTCGAGTTGCGCTGGAAAAGCCTCGCTCGACGATACGCCGGTTCCCGAAACATTGCTCGCGCCGAAGGCGACGACCTGCGCCAGGGCAGGCGAACAAATCGTAGCGGCGAGCGCACATAGAACGAAGAGCAGGCGTCTTGGCGTCGACATCGCATTTCCCTCCCGATTGGATCCGAGTTTCATGGCAATTCGCCGGTCCGGCGTTCAGGTCCCGTTCGCCAGGCGCCAGATCGCCTTCAATGTGATCGCCGCGGACCTGCCATCCGGCAGCATGATCGACAGCGTCATCGTGTCCGCGCCCAGATTCAATTTCGCGACGTAGGTATTCTTCGAATTCTCCGGCTTTAGCGTCAAGACGTCGCCGTTGATCTCTCCGTGGAATGGCAGAGTATTCGCGGACCGTTTGGGATCCCAACTGAGGGCGGTCGGGGGGCCGTTCAGAACGTAGCCTTCGGCGCGCCTGTCGGCGCCCACGGTCGACACCATCAGCATCGCCTGGCTGCCGGTGCCGTTATAGCCGATGTCGCTCGACCAGACGCCGATGAAGCGCAAGGCGGCCGCGTCCACATTTCCGGTCGGCGCACGAAACACGAGCTCGGGCAGAATCAGAGCATGCTCGGCGCCGATGTCGCGGATCCGCTTCAAGTCTTGCTCGGTCGGCGGATTGAACATCTGGACCGCGCGGACGTTGGCCGAGGTGCGATCGCCGCCGAACCAGGCGAAAGCCCCCACTGCGACGATCGCGAGGCCGACCGCGAGCGCTGCGATGGGCCACAGCGCCGTTCGCCAGGACGGCTTGATGCCTGCTCGATTGCTTTGGGACGCGGGACTGACGACCGGGGGCGCTTCGGTCGGGCGCGGACGCGGCGCATGTCCCTGCGCGGCGAGAAGGGTGCGCACCGTCTCGACGAGCCTGCCGATATGGGCCTCCAGTGGCGGCGTCAGCGCGTCGAGCCAATGGAGGCTGCTGACGAAATAGGCGAGCGACTTGGTCGGCGCCGTTGCTTCGATCCGGAACGGGATGATCGGCAAACCATTATGCGCCGCCTGCACGACTTCGTTGCGTACCTGGTCCGATTGATTGGCGTGTTCGGAAAACACCAGAACGAGAATCCGGCAAAGGCCGAGTCCTTCGACAATCGCGGCGCTCCAGTCCGCGCCGGGCATGATGTCGCGCGGCGCGATCCAGCAACGGATTCCCGCCGCTTCGAGCGCCGCGCAAGCCGCATCCGCAATGGTCTTGTCCGAGGTTGCGTGGCTGATGAAGACATCGAAAGGGGCGTTGTCGGCGGCCCGCTCAGATTCGGACAAGACGCGCCCCCTTTCGCCCGGGAGGCGGCATGGTCGTCGTATAGCGTCTTGCGCCAGCGGCCAGCGCGAGCGCGACCGAAAGTACGAGCGGCGCCATCGCTTGCAGTCTCCGAGGGCCGTCGCGATATGAGCACAGGTCTGGCGCGCTGGCCAGCCGCTCGGGACCGCGAACCATCGGATCGGTCTTACCCCTCAGCCAAGACCGCTGAAAGAGGCGACCGGACCGCGCGCGATCCCGCGCGCTTCGCGCCGCTGGAGCTTCACCGCCGATTGTGCGAAACGAAGCGTCCTGATCCAACGAGCCGTTCGCCATGTTTAAGCCGCCACCGTTGCCCGACCCGCTTGAGACCGCCGATCTCCGGCCCGCCCTGACCCGCATCGCCGAAGCCCTCGAGCGGCTGGCGCCGCCGCCGCCCCCCGCGCCCGATTTCGGCGCCGCCGACGCTTTCGTCTGGCATGCCGACGAGGGACGCCTCGCGCCGGTGGCGCGCGTCAACCGCGTCGATATGGCGTTGCTGCACGGCATCGACCGCGTGCGCGATGCGTTGGCGCAGAACACCGAGCGTTTCGCCAGGGGCCTGCCGGCCAATAATGCGCTGCTGTGGGGCGCGCGCGGGATGGGCAAGTCGTCGCTGGTCAAGGCCGCCCATGCCGAGATTCTCGCCGCCGCTGGCGATGGGCCTAGACTGAAATTGATCGAGATTCATCGCGAGGATATCGAAAGCCTGCCGGCGCTGATGGCGCTGCTGCGCGACTCCCCCTTGCGTTTTCTCGTCTTTTGCGACGATCTTTCGTTCGATGGCAACGACGCCTCTTACAAGTCGCTGAAGGCGGTGCTCGAAGGCGGCATTGAGGGGCGCCCGGCCAACGTGCTGTTCTATGCGACATCCAACCGACGTCACCTGTTGCCGCGCGACATGATGGAGAACGAGCGCTCGACCGCCATCAATCCCGGCGAGGCCGTCGAGGAGAAAGTCTCGCTCTCCGACCGTTTCGGCCTGTGGCTCGGCTTCCATCGCTGCAGCCAGGACGAATATCTGGCGATGGTGTTCGGCTATGCCGACCACTATGGCCTTGCCGCGCCGCGCGAGCAGACAGAGCGCGATGCGCTGGAATGGGCGACGACGCGCGGCTCGCGCTCGGGGCGCACGGCATGGCAATTCATCCAGGATCTGGCTGGACGTCTTGAGCGACGGATCGACAGCTAGACGTAAAAGCGGCGGGCCTTTCTTTGGACCCGCCGCCTTCGATGGTCATACCCACAAACCGAACGTGTCTCGCGATAGGCTTGCGGGTTCTCTTCGGGTCCAGATTGGAGGCTGGACGCTTTTCCCGCCGGAAATCTCAGAGGCCGGCGAGAAAACTGGTGGGATCGACGGGCGTCGAGCCCTTGCGCAATTCGAAGTGCAATTGCGGGGAAGAGACATTGCCGCTCTGGCCAGATTTCGCGATGATCTGACCGCGCTTGACGCTTTCGCCGCGCTTCACATCGAGTTCGCCATTATTGGCGTAGGCGGAGACGAAGCCGTTGGGATGGCGGATCAGAATGAGATTGCCATAGCCCTTCAATTCGCTGCCGGCGTAAGCGACGACGCCGCTTTCGGCCGCCTTGACCGACGTGCCTTCTGGCACGGCGATATTGATGCCGTCATTGCCGCCGGCCTTGAAGCCCTGAATGATGCGGCCGCGCGCCGGCCAACGGAATTCAGGGGCGACTCCGGCGGCGTCGGCCTGGGCGCCGGTCAGGGGCGCCGCGCCGGCGGCCTCTTGCGCATTGACGCTGCCGGTCGGGGCGGCGTCGACGACTTTCTTCTTCGATTGCGGGGCGACAACTTCGGCTGCGGCGATGTTGGTCGGCTTGACGATCGCTTCGGCGACAGGCTTGGCGGCGACGGAAGATTTCTTCGCACCCGGCGTCTTGGCGTCGGCCGCGTCCTCACGCTCGCGCTTCTCCTTCGCTTTGAGATGTTTGGCGTCGAGCTTTGCTTCCCCCGCCTTGTCAGCTTTGTCAGCTTTCGCCTGCAGCAGCTTCGCCTTGGCGGAGCTCTTCGGCGCGGGCGATTCCTCAGCCTCGGCTGAGGCCGATTTGGCGGAAGCGTCATAGACCGGCACGATCAGGCGAACGCCGCCATGCACCTGGGACGGCGAACTGAAGCCATTAACCTTGAGAAGCGCCGACGGCGGAACGCCGTAACGACGGGAAACCGAATCGAGATTGTCGCCATCGGCGACAACCACCGCCGAACCGCCGGCGGCGCGCCAGCCATTGCCGAAGCCGGTGATCGGCTGGGTCGTCGTCGGCCTGGCGATGGCGCCTGTCGTCATCGGCGCTGGCGGCGCGAGGTTGGACACTGCGACCGGGCTCGGATGAGCCGCGGCGGCGTAATTGGCGCCCGGCTGCGCCGGCGCGTTCGACGCGAGATTGTCGCGCGGCGTCGGCGCGTAGTCGTCATTGGACGCGCTGGCGAAAGGATTGGCGAAAGGGCTCTCAGAGAGACGCGTCGAATCCGACGAACATCCGGCAAGCCACGCCCCGAGCAGGCTGGCGATGGCGATACGCGCGGCAATCCGCGTCTTATTCAACGCTGCACTTTCACTCATCGACATTGTCCACTCAGATACGCAACTAAACATAGGCTGAGTGTGCCCTGCCCCAGTTAAGGGAAGGTTTAAGATGAATCGAATTAGGAAAATTTTGCCAAAAATCGATCGTTCTCAGGGCGTTCCTGTGCACGGAGCCGATCAGAGGCCGCGCGTCAGCCCGTCCACCAGCCGCATGAAGGAGCGCGCCGGACCGCCATCGGTGGCGACGAATTCCCCCTCGGTCCCGCGCGACAGGCGAACGATGCGCTGCTCGCTTCCATCGCCCGCGATGACGGCGACCAGAACGCCATCGGCGCTCAGAAGTTCGGTCAGCCGATCTGGCGGAGGATCGATCAGCCCATGGACGATAATGCGATCAAACCGCCCGACGTGAGCGCTCGGCGACAACCCGTCCGCCCAGGCGACCTGAGCATTGTCGACACCGAAGGCGGTCAGCCTTGTAGAGGCCTCGAGCGCCAGCGTCTGGCAGCGCTCGACCGAGAGGACCTGACCGGCAAGTTGCGACAGCAGGGCGGTGGCATAGCCGGTTCCCGCGCCGATTTCGAAGACGCTATGGGCGCGGGAGATATCGAGCGCCGCGATCATGGTGGCGACGATCGAGGGTGGCGGCGCAGTCTGTCCGCAACCGATCGGCAGAGCAATGTCGCGCGCGGCGATGTCCTGGTAACGCTGCGGCATGAACAACGAGCGGGGCGCCCGCTCCAGCGCGCGCAGCAGGCTGAGGTCCTGGATGCCGCGCGCCCGCATGCGCAGCATGAACTGCGCCCGCTCCTGCGCATCGACATTATCGCTCAACTCCCGCCACCCGCGGAGCTGGCTGGAGAAAACGAGAAAAAGATACGATCGGGTTGTGCGCCACCCTTCGACGTCTTGGCCGGGCTTGTCCCGGCCATCCCAAGGCGAATGCGGAGCATTCGTCCGCACGCGGCGCTGCGGCAAACAACGCTTAACGGACTTGATGGCTTCTGGGCGTGGATGGCCGGGACAAGCTCACGGCTGTCCGGTTCAACAGGGTCGGTTGCATAGTTCAGGTCGCCCACAACCGTCACGCGTCGTGCCCGGGCTTGTCCCGGGCATCCACGCCGTGCGGAAGCCGCCAACTTCGAAGGTTTATTGCAATAGCGCGGCGTGGATGCCCGGGACAAGCCCGGGCAAGACGCCGAGAGGTTCTGTTTCACTTAGATCCTCTCGCGTAACGGGACTCTTTTGCTGAACCGGACAGCCGTCGGACAAGCCCGGCCACGACGTGCTGGCGTTCCGAAGGACGAAGTACAGGAGTCGAATTTTCTTCCCCGAACGCCCATGCGCGACCCGAGAAGCGATTTTGGCCCATTCCGTCCTCCCGCAGCCTCAGGCGAAGGCTTTCGCATAAAGTCGTCGCGCTTCGCCGTCGGTCAGATCGAGCCGCAACGGCGTCAGCGAAATCTTCTTCGCCGCGATCGCCTCAATGTCGGTGCCCGCTTCCGGCGTGAAATTGCCGCGCTTGAACATCAGCCAGTAGTAAGGATTGTTACGCCCGTCGCGCCGCTCCTCGATGCGCAGCAATTCGGTGTCGCGCCGCCCCTGGGTGGTGATCGCCGTGCCGGCGACTTCGCCCGGCGCGCAGGCGGGGAAATTGACGTTGACGAGAATGCCCGGCGCAATCCCGGCCTTCAGGATCTTGCCGATCACCGAAGGCGCGTGCACCTCGGCGCAGTCCCAGCGGATGTCGCGGTGCCCTTCGGGGCCGCCATAGGCCTGCGAAAGCGCGATCGAGGGAATGCCGATCAGCGTGCCTTCCATGGTGGCGGCGATCGTGCCGGAATAAGTCACGTCCTCGGCGACATTCTGGCCGCGATTGACGCCCGACAGGATCAGGTCGGGCCGGGCGTCGGCCATGATCTTGCGCACGCCCATGATGACGCAATCGGTCGGCGTCCCCTGCACCGCGAAATGCCGCGGGCTGATCTCGCGCAGGCGAAGCGGATTGTTCAGCGACAGCGAATGGGCGACGCCGGATTGATCGGTCTCGGGCGCGACCACCACGACGTCGTCGGAAAGCGTCTTGGCGATCGCTTCCAAAATTTTGAGACCTGGCGCGTGAATGCCGTCGTCATTGGTGAGCAGGATGCGCATGGACCGTCCGTTCGCGCGAGATCGCGCGTCAATGAGTAAGCCGCGTTCTACCGCGCCGGGGCGATTCGCGCGACAGCGCAGAAGTCGCAGCGCTTGGCTAGCCCTCGCCTAGTCCTTGGCCTCGATCCGCGCCAGCCCGCCCATATAGGGCCGCAATGCGTCCGGCACTGTGACGGAGCCGTCCGGATTTTGATAATTTTCCAGCACCGCCACCAAGGCGCGGCCGGTAGCGACGCCGGAGCCGTTGAGCGTATGGACGAAGCGGGTGTGCTTGGCGTCGGCCGCCTTGCAGCGCGCGTTCATGCGCCGCGCCTGGAAATCGCCGCAGACCGAACAGGAGGAAATCTCGCGAAACCGCCCCTGCCCCGGCAGCCAGACTTCGATGTCATAGGTCTTTTGGCTCGCAAAGCCCATATCGCCGGTGCACAGCGCCATGGTGCGGAAATGCAGGCCGAGGCGTTTCAGCACTTCCTCGGCGCAGGCGGTCATGCGCTGATGTTCGGCGGCCGATTGCTCGGGCGTAGTGATCGAAACCAGCTCCACCTTGTTGAACTGATGCATGCGGATCATGCCGCGCGTGTCACGCCCGGCGGCACCCGCCTCGGCCCGAAAACAGGGCGTGCCTGCGGTGTAGCGCAAAGGCAGGCGCTTTTCGTCGACGATGGATTCGCGAACGAGATTGGTGAGCGGAACCTCGGCGGTGGGGATGAGCCAAGAATTTTGACTCATTGTTCGGACCTTCGCCTCGTCAATGAATTTTCGAAGGATCAGGCTGCCACCCTCGTGCTGATCGCGATAAGCCTCCTCTTCAGAAGAGGTTACGCCTGATATTTCGCTGGCGAGCCGACGAAGTCGCGTCGGATCCAACTTATCAATCATCCAAGGAGCATTCGCTTGTGAGGAAAGGATGCTCTCTATGTCGGTCCAATCGACTTCCGATGAAGCGAAGAACTGATCACTACGAAATTTTGGCAGCTGCGCCGTTCCAAACATCGCGTTGCTACGCACAAGCAGTGGCGGCGCGACCTCCTCATACCCATGCTCGCCCGTATGCAGATCGAGCATGAACTGCGCGAGCGCCCGCTCCAGCCGCGCCAGCGCGCCTTTCAGCACGACGAAGCGCGCGCCCGACATTTTCGCCGCCGCCTCGAAATCCATCAGCCCGAGCGCCTCGCCGATTTCGAAATGCTCGCGTGGGCGATAGCTGTTGGGGAAATGCGGCGGCGCGCCGATGCGGCGGATCTCCACATTGTCGCTTTCGTCGCGCCCGTTCGGCGCGTCATGCGCCGGCAGGTTGGGAATGGCGGCGAGTTCGGTCTCGAGCGCCGCGAGCGCCGCCTTCTCGCGCGCCTCCATCTCGGGCATGGATGTCTTCAGCGTGGCGACCTCTTCCTTCAGCGCCTCGGCGGCTGCGGCGTCCTTGCGCGCCATCGCCTGGCCGATTTCCCTCGAGGCGGCGTTGCGGCGCTCCTGCGCCTTCTGCAACTCGCCGATGGCGGCGCGCCGCTGGTCGTCGAGCGCGATCAGCGCCTGCGCGAGCGGGGCGAGACCGCGGCGCGCGAGCCCGGCGTCGAATGCTTCCGGATCGTCCCGGATCGTCTTGATGTCATGCATAGGTCTGAACTGAGTCCTTAGCGTCCTGTGGCGATTCCCTCCCCCCTTGTGGGGGAGGGTTAGGGAGGGGGGTTGCGCTGACCTGTCTAACGGAAGCGCAAACTCAACATTTGACAGGCCTGCGCGACCCCCCTCCCCCGGCCCTCCCCCAAAAGGGGGGAGGGAGAAACAGCGCCAGCCCTTTGGCTGTCGCAGACTATGGCGACACGCGCAGCGCTAGCAGCCGGTCGCCGAAAATGTTGAACACGAGCCCTGCCATTACCAGAACCGCGCCCAAAAGCTCAAATGCACCGAGCGGCTCGTTGAACACCAGCAGCCCCGCCACCATGCCGACGACCGGAATGAGCAGCGCGAAGGGCGCCACTTTAGCCGCCGAATGGTGGGCGAGCAGCCGGCTCCATAGGCCGAAGCCGATGATCGTGCCGCCATAGGCCAATCCGGCGACGCAGGCCGCCAGCACCCAGCTCGGATGGGTCAGCGACGGCAGCGTCCGGCCGCCCTCGAACGCCAGGGACAGTGCGAGCAAAGGAACGGGCGCGACCAGGCTCGACCAGATGGTGAAGGCGAACATATCGATGCGCCCCGCCATCTTGCCGACCATATTGCCCGCGCCCCAGCAGAACGCCGCGCCGATCACCATCGCGAAAGGCGCGAAACTTGCCCCGCCGACCCGCGTTGCGCCGATCGCGACAATGCCGAGAAACGCGATGCCGGCGCCGATCGCCTGGACCGCGCGCGGCCGCTCGCCCATCAACGCCCAGGCGAGGAAGATGGTGATGAAGGCCTGAAGCTGGATCACGAGTGAAGCGAGCCCGACCGGCATGCCGAGGCCGATCGACAAGAACAGCAGGCCGAATTGGCCGACGCCGATCAGCAGGCCATAGAGTACGACGAGAGCCGGCCGGGTGCGCGGCGGCTTGACGAACAGGATCGCCGGGAACGCCGCGAAGGCGAAGCGCAGCGCGGTCAGCAACAAAGGCGGCGCTTCGCGCACGCCGAACTTGATGGCGATGAAAGCAAGCCCCAGGGCCGTGGCGGCGACGATCGCCGCCAGAATGTCGCGAAAGCTCATGCCAGGCTCCCGCCAGCGCTTAACTCAGGTCGAAGATGGGCCCGAAGAATTGCCCGAAGCCTTCGCCGCCGCCTCGCGCCGCTTCTCGACGATCCTGACCGCAATGACGGCGCCTTCGTAGAGCGCCAGCATCGGCAGCGCCAGGGAGCACATGCTGATGAGGTCAGGCGGCGTCAGGATCGCAGCAAGGCCGACCACGGCGACAATCGCATAGCGCCGCATCGAACCCAGATATTTCGAATCGACGATGCCGACATGGCCGAGCAAGGTCAGAATGACAGGCAATTGGAAGGCGATGCCGAAGGCGAAAATCAGCGTCATGATCAGCGAGAGATATTCGCTGACCTTGGGCAGCAATTCGATCGTCGCTTCGCCGGGAACGTTCACCTGCTGCAAGGACACCGAAAAACGGATCAGCAGCGGCATGACGACGAAATAGACCAGCAGCGCACCCAGTACGAAGAAGATCGGCGTCGCGATCAGATAGGGGAAGAACGCCCGCTTTTCATGCTTGTAGAGACCCGGCGCGACGAACTTGTAGATCTGCTGGGCGATGATCGGAAAGGCGATGACGCCGGCGCCGAACATGCTGAGCTGGATGTTGGTGTAGAATTGTTCGAGGAAATGGGTGGCGATCAGCTTGGCGTTTTCGGCGCCGACCACCCGCACGTAAGGCTCAGTCAAAACATTGTAGATGCCGCGCGAAAAATAAAAGCAGCCGAGAAAGGCCACCATGAACGCGATGATCGCGCGGATCAGCCTGGCCCGCAGTTCGATCAGATGATCCATCAACGGCGCCTTGGTGGCGTCGATATCCTCGTCCGTCATTAATGGCCGCCCTGCGAGCCGATGACGTCGGCGGGCTCATTCGTCGGCGCTTCGCTATGCTCCTGGCGGGGCTCAGCTTCAACGATTTTCGGCGACGCCGGCGACTCCGGCTGCGGCGCATCGGAATGGACCGCCGCCTCCGCGACGGGTTCGGCGCCGGCCGCATCGATTGTCTTCGCCTCCACGTCCCTGGCCGCCTCGGGCGCGGCGAGCGAGACCAATTCCTGCGGGGCGGCGTCCGCCGGGCCGGCGGCAATTTCCTTCATCGGCGCCGCCCCTGTGAGATCGACGGTCGACTGGCCGATGTCCTTGGGGCCCTGGACGGCATTGGTAATTTCATCGCGCATCAGCGAAGCCGCGTCGAAGGAAGTGTCGATCGCGGCCGAGTCGCGGATCGCGCTGAATTCCTTTTTGACGTCTTCGAGATCGGCTTCCTTGATCGCCTCGGCGAATTGATTCTGGAACTCGGCGGCCATCCGCCGCATCTTGCCGACCGTCTGCCCGACAGTGCGCAACACGCGCGGCAAATCCTTTGGCCCGATGACGAGCAGGGCGACAACGCCAACGACCAGAATCTTGCCTGCGTCAATATCGAACATGGCTATGGGCCGGCCAAGCGTCGTCAGGCGAAACGCGCCCGGCGCGCTCCCCTTCCCCGAGCCTTGGCTTTGGCTCGCTCCGTCTCTTAAGTTAGCTGACCTTTTGCTTGTCGCTGGCGTCGACCGTCACGCCGCGGCTTTCAAGCGGGAGCGAGGCGGGCGCCGGAGCTTTCGCTTCCGTATCGTCTTCCGCCATGCCTTTCTTGAACGATTTGATGCCCTTGGCGACATCGCCCATCAAATCGGAAATCTTGCCCTTGCCGCCGAACAGCAACAGCGCGACCGCGCCGAACAACATCCAGTGCCAGATGCTAAAGCTACCCATGATCGCCATCCCTAGCGTTAAAACGGACGCGCCCGCGTTCCCGCGCGCCCGCCAACCATTATCCTTCTGACGAACCTAAGCGTGTGGACGGGCAAAAACAAGCCGGGAACAGCAGGTCTCATTTCGGCGCAGCGCCACCTCTAGGTCGTCATGGCCGGGCTTGTCCCGGCCACCCACGCGGCGCCGCTGCGCAAAACGCCTATAAGTTCGGCGGCAACCTCTCGGCGTGGATGGCCGGGACAAGCC